>OGYY01000184.1_pt1 | contig 64747 bp, 62 predicted proteins | sample 1576671 | NCBI WGS metagenome assembly OGYY01 (sample SAMEA3541593, study PRJEB24748) | human gut metagenome | biome: human gut; feature: human-associated habitat; material: faeces | place: China | collected 2012 | reverse complement strand
GCACAAAAAAGATTAGGAGAATTAAATGCTACACGTGAAGAACTTATAGACAAATTTGAAGTACGAGAATTTATAAAAAAATCATTCAAAAATATATGTATAAAAAAGTCACACTAGAGTAAATCAATAATCTAGTGAGGTCATTCCACTTTTGAGTTCCACTTGAAGACATCATTCAAAAACTGTTTTTCTTACAATACCTAATTAAGGTCATCATTTCAGGTCCTCGTTTTTTGTATTAATTCAGTTTCTTTAACTAATTTACCTCATAATCCATCACCCAACATAACCGACACGGATAGATACTACGGTGTGCACGGTAGATTTACTGATATTAAAAATTTTGGCAGTTTTGCGGACTGTGGCGTTATTTTCTACAATATACTGTGCCAATTCGACAGCCCGTTTTTCGATATAATCTTTCATTCTCCCACCGACCTTTCTGTATAGCATATATATGAAAAATCGGTGTAATTTATGAGATTAAACCATCACCAACAATCTTATTTTTCTTGACAAAATATTTAACATTACTTATAATAGTATTATTGGCTGTTTATAAAGTATTAAGGAGAAAGAAATGAAACTTTAAACAACGTTATGCAAGGTTTATCGGACGCTATCGGTGCGTGAGGTTCATCGGGTGAACGGCTGTTGACGACTGCGTGGAACAACGCAAACAAGGCAAGAAAATTGAATTTTTATATGACAAAAACGCATAATGTGTAAAGGCTGTATTTGTGTACAGCCTTTTATAATTTTAGAAGGAGTTTTGAATTGTGAAATCAAAACAAGATTTGACGGTAGGAAACATAAATAAAAAACTTTGGGCATTTGCGATACCGCTTATGCTCGGTAACGTAATGCAGCAGTTTTACAACTTAGTCGATACATGGGTAGTAGGAAAATACATAGGCGACAATGCTTTGGCGGCGGTCGGTTCGTCATATTCACTGATGACATTTTTAACATCGGTGATTTTGGGATTGTGTCTTGGAAGCAGTGCATTTTTTTCAATAACATTCGGCGAAAAAAATATAAAACGACTGAAAAACGGAATGTTTATTTCGTTTGTTATGATAGGAATATTTTCACTCATACTGACATTTGCGTCATTTTACCTTTGCGGCCGGATTATGAAAATACTTCAAGTGCCGTATGACATTCAAGGTATAATGAGCGAATATTTGAAGTGGATATTTGTAGGCATTTTCGCGACATTCCTATACAACTATTTTTCTAATCTTCTGCGAGGAATAGGCAATTCCGTAATTCCGCTTGTGTTTTTGTGCATATCTGTGATACTTAATATCGGTCTTGATTTGTACTTTGTTTTGGTATTAAAGCAAGGCATACGCGGTGCGGCGATTGCAACCGTAATATCGCAGTATATTTCGGGTATCGGACTTATGATATATGTGTACATTCGTTATCCCGAACTTCGATTAAAATATGAAGATACAAAGTTTGTAAAACGTACGGCATACGACATAGCAATACTGTCGGGAATGACGTGTCTGCAACAGTCTGTAATGAATTTCGGCATACTTATGGTACAGGGGATTGTAAACAGTTTCGGTACACAAATTATGGCGGCGTTTGCCGTTTCTGTGAAAATCGACACCATTGCATATATGCCTGTACAGGATTTCGGAAATGCGTTTTCAACGTTTATTGCACAAAATTTCGGTGCGGGCAAGTATGACAGAATAAAAGACGGAATTAAAAAAGCACTCAAAAGTGTTGTACTGTTCTGTATTTTTATCAGTGCGATTGTGTTTATTTTCGCAAAACCGCTTATGATGATATTTGTAAATGCCGAAAGCACGGAGATTATAAACATCGGCGTACAGTATTTGCGTATAGAGGGTGCTTGCTATATCGGCATAGGTATTTTGTTTATGCTTTACGGATATTACAGAGCTATAAATAAACCGAGTATGTCTGTTGTGCTTACGGTTATTTCTTTGGGAATAAGAGTAGTGCTTGCGTATGTTTTGTCGCGTGTTATCGGTGTAGTCGGTATTTGGTGGTCAATTCCGATTGGTTGGTTTATCGCAGATGCGGTCGGAATTTGTTTTTATTTATTTAAGTTTGACAGGTAATATTTTGTGAGATATAATTATATATAAGATTAGTTAGCGGTTGAATTTGCGTGCTTGGTGGCTTTGACAACAGAAAAAACGGCGTTTTATACAGTGGTACGCTTGATGAAATCAAATCGGAAACAATAAAACTTATAAATACGGTCGGAAAAAAAGGTACAATACTGGGGGCGGATTGTACGTTGTAAAATGATATTGATTTGGCACATATAAAATGCGTGGTTGATACTGCAAGAAGTATATAAGACGAAAAAAGGGGTATATAAATATGTGGAATATAAGGGATTTAAAGAAAAAGGCGAGGGAAACTTTTAAGCGGAATTATATAGGTATTGTTATAACGTGCTTTATCGCGGCCGTTGTTATGGGCAGCTTTACTAACCCGCTAAAAGAAGTGAGGACAATAAAAGACACTTATTTCGACCAGCTTAACGGAACTGTGCTTTTTGCGGAAAATCACAATTCCGATATGTCGAATACGGAAGTTGTCGATAACTTTTTAGGCAAGAGCGGTGAGGAAAGTGAAAGAGCACAGCATTGGACAAGAGGTGTTCTGTCGGTGTTTGCAAAGAATACCGAGGGTGCAGGTAACTTTGTTTACGGTGTTTTAAATTCGATAAATCAAATTGTGTTTAACGACCGAGTGAGTGCCGGTGTTACTATTGCAATCGGCTCGTTGATTTATTTGCTTATAGCCATTCTTTTTACGAAGGTTTTGCTTATCGGACTGTATCGGTATTTGCTTGAAATTCGAGTCTACACAGGCACGAGAATTTCGCGAATATTGTTTCCGTGGTCTATAAAAAAGGCACTGCATATTGCATGGGTTATGTTTGTAAGAAGTGTGTATTCACTTTTATGGTGCTTAACGATAGTCGGCGGATTTATTAAGATTTATTCATATAAACTTGTACCGATGATTATTGCGGAAAATCCCGAATTGAGTGCAAAAGAGGCTATAAAACTTTCTGAAGATATGATGAAAGGGTATAAGTGGAGAGCATTTTTGATTGATTTGTCATTTATCGGTTGGGATATATTGAATATACTTACACTTCAGATTTTGGGTGTATTTTTCCTTGAACCGTATAAACGTATGACGACAGTTGAACTTTATATGACGTTGCGTGAAAAAGCAAAGGAAAGAGATATTGAAAATGCGGACAAGCTGTGCGATAAATTGCTTGAAAGTGAAGTGACAAGCGGAATATATCCTATTAATGAATACTTCATAACAGTGCCTAAGGGCAAGAAGTGGATTCAGGAAGATTATGAACGTGATTACGGATTATCGTCATTGATACTGATATTTTTCACATTTGCAATGATAGGTTGGCTGTGGGAAGTGTTATTGTTTCTGTTTACAAGAGGTGAATTTATCAACAGAGGTACTTCACACGGACCGTGGCTGCCGATTTACGGCGTAGGCGGTACGGTCGTGCTGATTGTTTTAAAAAAATTCAGAAACAAACCGTGGCTGACATTCCTTTTGTCAATGCTACTGTGCGGTGTAATAGAGTATTTTACATCGCTTATACTTGAAAAAGTTCAGGGTATGCGTTGGTGGGATTACAGCGGATATTTTATGAATTTTCAAGGCAGAATTTGCCTTGAGGGATTGGTTGTGTTTGCACTCGGCGGTTGTGCAGCGGTGTACCTTGTAGCACCGTCACTTGACCATCTGTTTTGCAAAATTCCTATGAAAATTAAAAAGATTATATGTGTTGTACTTGTAGTCCTGTTTGTCGCGGATATGGTGTATTCGGCATTTGTGCCGAATATCGGCGAGGGTATAACGGATAATGATGTGGCGAGAATAGAAATTAAAAAATCCGACGTATTGATTACGTCGGATTTTTGTTGATTTGATTTTTGAAGCTGTTGACGTTTCGTTTGCGGGCTTTTTGTTTAGAAGAATATAACAAGCGAGACGATGAACATATCGTCTGAATTTGAAACATTCATAACACCGTGATACTTGTCAACAACGGCATTGACCGATTCAAGTCCCAAGCCGTGCATACCCTTTTTAAACGACAGGAATTTTGAACCGATTTTCTTAACGTTGCCGTCAAACGTATTTTTTAAATCTAAAATCAATTTGTTTTTATCAGCGGTACAGTTCAGCACAATTCGCCTGTTTTTAAGCGGTGCCTTAGAACAAGCCTCCATAGCGTTTTCGACAAGATTACCGACCAAAATACTAAAATCAATATCACTCATAGGCAGTCCGTTAGGGACTGACACCGAGGTTTTAAAGTCGATAGAATTTTTGGCTGATGAAGAAACATAGAAGTGGAGCAGAGCGTTAAGCGTAAGATTTTCGCAGAAAAACAGCGGTACTGTGTCATTTGTTTCGCTTGAATATTCTTTGAGGTATTCTGCAATTTTATCAAATTGACGATTATTTGCAAAATCGCTTATTACTCTGAAATGCTGACGCATATCGTGGCGGAGCTTTCGTGTTTCTTCGATTTGTTCGGTTATGTGGACATAGTTTTCCTTGTAAAGATTTATCTGACGTTCCATAAGTCGTCGTTCGTCATCGAGAACAATATTTCGTCTGTAATTATCTATAATACTTGCCCAGTATACAAAGTACAGACAGCCCAAAATCGTAAGTATACCTATTTCAACCGACTGGTTGGTGTAAATCGAGTCATAAAGCGGTTGAATAATGTAAAGTAATAACGATACAGCAAAGCAAACATTGCCGAACAGAAAAATTCTGCCGTATTTTATATCGTTAAAGACCGCATAAGTGCCTATTGCGACAAGATAAATTGCGGCTAACCACTCAAACACATTGCATAGGGTTGAAAGGAAAGTACATAACGGTGCACTTAAATAAGGTGTAAATACACCGTATACAAATGCGATTGCACAGAATACCGAACCGCATATTTCGGAAATACTGCTTACGTTTTTATTCAAATTGCAGAGCCTGTTTTGGAGCATTATAACCATCAAATACACAAAGTGCGTGCAAAAATACTCAAATACATATGAAAAATTACCGCCCATGGAGAAACACAAATTGATCAGCGGATAATTTAGGTAAACGGCATATGTAAGGCACATAAAGAAGAATATATACGAATAATTGCTTTTGCCGCTAAGTGCGAGAATAAGCGAGAACAGCGCACCGAAGAATATCAATGTCATGATAAAGTTGTTTATCAGAAATTTAAATGCTCTGGTGATATTAATTGAATACGGTTTACCAAGTGTCGGCGGTGACGTAATTCCTGCTCTAATGCCGGATGCGTCCTTGACGGCGATTGTTATATATGTTTCGCCGGAGGCATTGAAAAATGTGCAGCGGTTTTGTATTTGTGCTTTGTAATTATGTGTATCGCCGACCTTTAAATACAGTTTGTTATTGATGTACAACTCATATGCCGAGTAAACCTGAGGCATTTCCAGTGCGTAAAATCCTTCTTTTTCGGGGAAGTTTATTTTTATTCTGTATGTTCCGATAAAGATATTGTTTTTTGTTTGGCTTGTGTACGCTGATTCAGTATCACCGATTGAAATATATTTCATATTCGGAAGTGAAGTTTGATTTTTAAAATATGTCGGAGTGAGAAGTGCGTTTTCGTAAAATTCCCAATCCTTTATAAGAAAGTGAAACGAATTGTTGTCAATTTCCTCTTGCGAAAGCGTCAACACACCTTTTTCGGGCTGGAGCTTGTTGTATGTATATTTGTTATTGAAAGTATATAAAAATTCTGTCATCAAAGAGATAAGAACTATTGCGATAATAAAAATTACTGCAATAGTCTTGATACGTTGCTTATTTTCCATAGTAATCATAGTGACCTTTATTCTCTTATAATATCTTTTAATTCATAAGTTAAATACTGTTTCTTTACTTGTTGGTTTTCACGTTTTTTAATCGGAACATAATCTCCGTTTTGCATTAAAAAATCATTGCCCGAAATAGTGTTGACGTAATCAAAATTTACGATAAATCCTTTACAGCAATTTGAAAAACGGCTGTCTTCAGTCAAAATTGATGCACACTGTGAAAATGTGTTTTGAATTTCAAGCGTCTTATCCTTCAAATGAAGTCGGACTTTTCTGTTTATAACATCTATGTACATTATCGAATCATATGCTATTTCAAGTTTTATTTCGGGTTTTGTTTTGTACAGAACCGATAATGCTTTTGAAGGTTTTTCGTATTTTTCGAAATATCTCTGCATAAGTGACTCAACTGCATTTTTTGTTATCGGTTTTACAAGATAACAAAAAGCATTTACACTGTAACTTTCACAAGCGAAGTTATTGCTTGTAGAAAGGAAGATGATTTCAACAGAACTGTCTGTTTTGCGTACAGTGTTTGCAGCTTCAATTCCGCTCATACCCGGCATATATATGTCAAAGAAAATTATATTATATTTGTTGTTTTCAAATTGTGTGACAAAACTTTCGGCATCGGAAAAGTCGGATATTGTAACGTTGATATTTCTTTCGGAGAAATATTCGTTAAGGTAATTTACAAGAGTTTCTCTGCCGACGGCTAAGTCATCAACAACTGCAATATTCATCGAGTTCACCGCCTTATGGATTTAAGAGCTGTCAACATTTTGCCGATATACTCTGATTATATTATATCATTGTAAAAATAATAATTCAACATATAAAATTGAGTTTCAGTTAATAAAATTGAGTTTCAGTGCGGAAAATTGCTTTTTAAACGTGCAAAATGCGTTTGACGCAAAATCTATTGAATTTTGATTTTAGGTATATTATAATTTCATCAGAAAGCAATGAGATACAGCAGAAGATAAGGAGATATGAGAATGGGATTTTTTGATTCATTTAAGTCCGGAGCAAAAGATGTCTTTAAGGGGTATGATAAAGTTAAGCTAAAGGAAAAGATTACATATGATGAACTTTATGAGATTATGAAAGACGAAACATATTCTGTCGGCAAACCTGAGATTACGGGTTCGGGATTAATGAGATGTATTCAATTTCCTGCTGTGGATAAATATAAAATCCAAATTGCTATAACTTCAAAAACGATTACCATTTCAAAAATATACAGCGGTGCAGGCGGTTTGGCGAAAGAGATGATCGGTGACGTTTTTACAGATGGAATGTATGATATAGTCAATAAAGAAAATATTGACCTAAACAGAGCAACCAGAGAAGTAGGGGAAAAGCTTAAAGTTCTTTTGGAAAAAAGGGGTTTGGCTTAAAAAATAAAAAAAGAGGAATAAATTTCTTAATCGATGCATATTAATTAAGAAGTACGTTAAAAGGAGGAAATGAAATGAAATCAAAGGTAGTAGCATTAGTTCTTTCTATCTTTTTGGGAGAACTTGGAATTGATAGATTTTATCTTGGCTACATAGGTACAGGCATTTTAAAATTAATAACCTGTGGGGGATTCGGAATTTGGTGGCTTATCGACTTAATTATGATAGCAACAGGAAAACTTAAGCCAAAAGACGGCTCAGAGTATGCAGAATAATAAAAATAATTTTTTTAAAATGAAAGGACAAATATATATTATGAAAAAGAAAATTTTAATTATGGCAATGATTGCCGCTATGTCAGTAACAGCTTTAGCAGGTTGCGGAAGTGATGCAGATACATCATCAGACACAACAACATCAAACGTAACAACAACTTCTGACGATACAACATCATCTGATACTGTTATCGATGATGAAACATTCGCACAGCTTCAAGACATCTATTCAAACCTTGTTGAACTGCATACAACAGTTGCAGACGCTGTAAATGACGGTACAATCGAGGCAGATGCAGAAACAGTTGATCTTCTAAATCAAGCTGCCGACGTAATCAAAGAAATTGGCGATATTGAACAGACTGATTTCACAGATGAAGACGAGGCACTACAGTTGGTAGATTCTATGTCAAAAATGGCTGATGGTTTGGCTGCCGTTGCAGGTGTTGACGCAGAATAATTGATTTAGAAATTTAAAACAGTCCCCTAAAAAATCCGATATTTTATTGGACTCCATATAAAATATAAGTGCATTTTATCAGTACTGCAAAAATTGAAAAGCGGCAGCATTAGCTGTCGCTTTTGGAGTAATTGGGGATGTTTTTTGAAAGAGAGAGATTATGGCAAAGAAAAAAGGGTGTTTATTTAAAATAGGAATTGCATTATTAATATTTATAGGCATGATATTTGTGTTGTTTTGTATGGTTTTGATTATGCCGTCGGAGGAGTATGAAACGGTTAATTACGATATTCCGAATATGCGTGATTATTATACTCACATAAAGGGCAACGGAGAGGATAAAGTTACACTTATGGTGTATATGGTAGGTTCTGACCTTGAAAGTGACGGCGGAGCGGCGAGTGAAGATATTGCCGAAATGGCGGCGGCAAATGCGGATAATATTAATATTACATTACAGACAGGCGGAGCGGCCGAGTGGGAAAATGCAAGCATAAGTGACGGAAAAACGGAACGTCATATAATTAAAAACGGTGAATTGCAGAATGTGGAGAACTTGGGTGAAACACAAATGACGTCTCCTAATACACTGACCGATTTTATAAAATGGTCTGCCGCAAATTATCCTGCCGACAGATACGAACTTGTGCTTTGGAATCATGGCGGTGGTACGGCACTTGGTTTCGGATATGACGAAATGTATCCTGATGATATGCTGTCGCTGTCGCAGATAGGAAATGCTCTGTCAGACAGCGGAATTAAGTTTGATATTGTAGGCTTTGACGCGTGCCTTATGGGTACGATTGAAACGGCATATATGCTTGAGCCATATGCGGATTATCTTGTTGCATCGGAAGAATATGAGCCGGGAACTGGTTGGTATTACAGTGAATGGCTTAAAAATTTGTCTGACAATACGTCAATGCCGACTGTCGAAATAGGTAAGAAGATTGTGGAGGACTATATAAACGGTCCTGATTCGAGTTTTTTTGATTCAAATACGCTTTCAATCGTAGATTTGAGAGAAATTCCTTATACATATTCAAAGCTATGCGAAACAATGCAGCAGGAAGAAGGAGTTTTGGACAGCAGATATTCCGTAATATCACAGGCAAGATACAATGCAAAATCATTCGGTGACGGTGAGTATGAACAGATTGATATAAAATCATATCTTGAAGAATGCGGCAAGAGTGATACGGAATTGGGCAAGGTGCTTAGAAGTGCGGTTAAGTATTCCGGCAGTTCGTCTTACAATTCAAATGGACTTGCAATGTATTTCCCGTATGACTATCCCGACTATTACGCGGAAATAAAAACAGAAACAGATAAGTTCGGTTATAACGGCTACAACAGCTTTTTCGATAGATTTTTGAGCATTATGGGTACAGGACAGATGAATTATTCGAGTGAGAATGATTACAGTGATTATTCTTGGTATGACAATACAAATTACGATACCTATAATGTATCAGATGAGTTGGAAGTAAAGGACAAGGGTGATTATTTTGCATTGTCGCTTTCGGACGAGAAATGGGATAAAATAAACGGAATTAATGTATGGGTGTATGTTGATGACGGCGATGGTTACGTTGACTTGGGTTCGGACAATGTGTATGAATTTGACGATGACGGTGATTTAATGGTTGATTTCGATTATTATTGGGTTGCATTAAACGGTCAGGTTGTTCCGTTTTACTTTGAATACGAAACGCCGGAGAACGTAAAGGACGGATACACATACGGCTATGTCCCTGCGGTGCTTAACGGCAACGAGCAGATTGAAATGATGATTTATTGGGACGAAAAGCACCCCGACGGTTATTTGGCAGGTTACAGACCGTACAGCGAAGAAGAAAATATATCAGTTCCGCAAAAAGGCTTTAAGCAACTTAAAAACGGCGATACGTTGGAATTTTTATGTGATTACTATACATATGACGGTGAATATGACGGAGTGTATTCATATGGTGATAAAATCGTTGTAAACGGCGATATTACTGTAGGTTATGAGTATGTCGGCGAGTATGACACGAATATTTGTTATGAGCTTACCGATATATATAACAACAGTATAACAACCGAAATGATAGAACTTGAAATGAATTAAAAAACTATATGGAGGGAAAGAAGATGAAAAAATTTATAAGCACATTACTGTGTATTGTATTTGTTGCGGCACTTATGCCCGCACAAATTGCAAAGGCTGACAGCGATGTTATGAGTGTCGCAAATCAAGTAAAAGTACCTATATTGAATGAGCAAACGTACAACAACAAAAAACTTATGAATAAGTACACACGCGATATGTCGGATTGGTGGGCAACCGATTTGACATTGACGGCGGGAATGTTGTTCAAGAGATGTGATGTGGATAATGCGTATTATCAATACTGGGGTTCAATCAATGAGGCGGTTGAAACTATGGGTATGGCTTATGTTTCGACATTCAGAGGACACGATAGCGGATTTTGGTCAACGAGTTTTAAGCTTAAAGACAGCGTTGCAAACAATTCCGTATTTCCCGAATTGGAAGCGACAGGTCAGCTTATGATGAGGTTCGGCGCTAATTTGATAGGTAATCACGCAAAAATGTCCTTTAAGAATACTATGATTCAGGGTGAGGGGAAAAAGGACAGCGGTTGGTTTAAACTTCAAAGCGGTGATACGTTAAACAATAAGTTTAAAATGCAAGGTGTGTTTGATGCAAAAGTAAAAAAACCATATGTGTTCTTTGCCGATATAACAAAGCCAACTGTTAAATCGGCAAGCATGAACGGCACTGTACTGTATCTTGATATGGGTGAAAAGCTGAGAAAGATTGAAAACGGAAAGATTACGTTGACGCTTTATGCGACAAACGTAGAAAGCGGTGTTCAAAATATGGAACTTACTGCGACTTCCGGCGGTATAAACGGAAATGAAATATATTTCTATGTACACGCACCTAAAAATGTTAAGGAATATCAAATTACGAAGATTAAGAGCGTAGAGTATGACAAAAAAGAGTACACCGGTCAAATGTACGGTATAGCTTATGCCGACAAATATTTGGCGAGAAACGAAGAACCGCGATTTAAGGTTATAGACAACGCACCGGGATTAATTCCGGAATACTTTACCGCCACATCTCCGATTACGGACTATGCCGGCAACAGCCTTGACATTCATACAAAGGATTTGACGAGTTACTCACTTTTAGTCGATAAAAAAGTACCTGAAATTGACAGCGTTGAAATTGCGGGGAATATGATAGCGGCAGATTCAACGTCATATTCACAGCCGAGCGATTGGCCTGAAGATATTGACAAGAGCAGTGTGTTTGCAGGTGTCGGCGATACATTAACTTTTTCTGCAATGACAACGGAAAAAATTAAAACGAGCGAAAAAAGTTCAATGACTGCAGAACTTAATATATCGCAAAACGGAAGTAAAGTAGTGCTTGAAACCGAGAAATTTGAAGATATGTATGACGGTGTAAACAAGCGGACGGCAACGAAGATTACGTTTAAACCGATTACGATAACCGCCGATATGACTTGTGATAATAGCGAGCCTATAAGAATTGAAAAAATAAACACAGCAAACGTAGTCGATTTGTATAATAATGAGTTGGCAACGCAGAAAATATCGAAAAATCCGAAACAGCAGATTTATTTTGACAATATCGCACCGACTGTAAATGTCGGTGAAATAACCGGTGATGTAAACAGCGGTGAATTTTGCATACCGCTGAATTTCAGTGACGGAAAAGGCACGGTATCTGATTTTGACGGATTGACGGCAAGTTTTGCGTGGTGCTATGACCAAGATAAGCAAATTCCGTTTAAGTATGCTGTGACGACTTCCGCCGATACACCGAGTGAGTATAAAGAATCGGTGCTTAACAACGAAAATAACCTTGCGTGGAATAAATTCGATTTGCCTGTAAAAGATTATTACTTACATATTAAAACCGATAATTCCGAAATCAAAAACACAAAACTTTATTTCAGAACAGAGGACTGGGCAGGAAATGTGGGTGAACAGTCTGTTGATACGGATATAAATATTGACCGTGTAGCACCGAGTATTGCGCTTATGTCGATGAATACCGAGTATGAAAACGATACCGCAAAGATATTGGCAAAGGTACGTGTAACCGATTTTAACACGGACGGCTTGAATGTTAAATATCAGCTTGTAGACAAAGGTGTTGAACCGACCGACAGTGATTGGTCGGAGGGCTTGCTTAATGACGGAGTTTTTGACTTTGAAACTAAATTTGACGCGGCACAAAAATATGAAAAAGAATTGCTTGTGTATGCGACAGATTTTAAAGGTAACAAGTCGAATGTTTCACGTTATGAGGTGTATGCCGACTTGACAAAGGCAAAGGCAAAATATACGGTTGTAAGCGATTTGTCACAGATACATACAAAGCCTGATGTGCAAATTTCGGCACCTGACAATCCCGACAATAAAGCTAATGCCACCACGCGTGTAACACTTACAATGGGTGACAAGACTTACGCAAGCGTATATGACAGTGCCGACAGTAAAAACATATTTGATTTTGACGGCACATGGTATGCGGTTACATACAACGAGGATAAAACCGGTTTTGACGGAGTAACCGCTCTTACGGCGGACGGAGTGAATGAACTTAAAAACTTTTACGGCACAGTAAACGTAAAATTTGAAAGTGCGTTTGCAGATTTGACACCTGTAAGCGGTGCAAGTATAAAGCCGTCAAATTCCGAAGAAGAAGTGACCTATCAAGCGGAGGGCGACTTTAATGTTATGACCGCACCTGTACTTGATAATGTATATAATCTTGAATTTACTTCAATAAAGGACAGTAACGGAGATGTTATTAAAGCCACAGGAGTGGGTGATGACAAGCACATAAGAAGAAACGGCGATATGACTGATGTCAGAATTAATTTTGAATTGTCAAATACAAAAGTTGCCGATTGGGTTACGGATAATTTGGACTTTGATAAATCGTATGTGGCAATAACAAATTCGGAAAACAACGAGGTTTACAACGCAAAGCTAAGCAGAAATGCAAGTCAAACTCTTGCAATGCCGCTTAGAGATAAAGACGGTAACTTGCTTGGAACGGATACATACAGAATTGCGGTTTATTTGTATCAGACAGGCAGTGACAGCCCTGCCGAATTTAAGTGCGATACGGCGGTACTTCTTGACAATATCAAAACATCGTCAGATGTCGGTGTAAACAGATATGAAATTATTCCCGAACACGAATATTACCCTATTCCTAATCCGATACCGTCAATCATAAAAGAAAGCGATACGGCATTTAAAACAATCAATATCGGTAATGCTGAATTTAAGGAGATTGACCGTAATGAAGATGAGGGATATTCTTTAGAACAGAATATGGCACATATTGTCAAAATGACGCTTAAGAGCAATGATGTTTCAAAAGAATTGTGCGGTGAAACAATCGGTAAGGCAGAGGGATTCCGCTTGTGGAATAAAGCGTGCAATGGCGGAGAAGATTTACCGTTTGAAAAGACTACTGACCTAACAAGAGAATACGAGATAAACTTAATGCAAAACCCTGCAAAAGAAACTCTTGACGGAGTAACGGCAACGGGCGGTTTGCAATTTGAAAAGGGAAGTAACACTTTCTGTTATCAAGTTAAATTGGAAAACGGCAATGTATCGCCGATATACGAGTTCACGGTAAATATGGTTGAAAGTATACCGCAGATTGCAATGGATTTTGATATGAACGAATCGCAGAATTATACGGATGACAACGGAACAATGCACGTTATTTCCGCTGATGCAACCGTAAAAAATGCTTTCTCCGAAAACGGTAATATAACGGTATATTATGTTCACAGAGAGGATTACAGCAGTTGGACTGCCGATGAAATCGGACTTGACGAGGTTGTTACATTGAAGGGTGATAGTGCCTTTAATTATCAAAACTGTAGACAAGACGAAAACGGCAGAGATAGGCTCAACTTTGCATTTATTGCGATAGACGAATCCGGTAATTCTGTTTCATATATTCCGCAGTTCAAGGAAAAAACGAAATATACCTTTGAAAATGATGCATTGACAGTAACTCAAGCAAATCTTAACACATACAACCAGGGTGATTATATTTATAATTTTTATGCCAAAAATCTTGACATGGACAAAAGCTCTTTTACAGTTGTGAAAGACGGCGAAACGTACAATATGCCTATGAAAAACTATCAATATCCGAATGAATTGGGTTTTGAGGGCGGTTATTATCGTGAGGACAGCACGTCCACTAATTTGAGTATAGACTTTACAAGACCATGGAGTGTGGAAAAGGCAGGCGAGCCTTTCTTTGACAGTATTACGTTTAACTTTGTAGGTGTGCATGGTGACACAGCAACGAGAACGTATACCAAAGACGATGAAAATTACGGAAGCTTGGTAACGAACTTTAAATATGAAGAACCGCGATTTGTTGACGTTTATGATGACGATTCATTAGCGGATTACAGTTATATCTGCAATGACAGAGGTGTTAAGGTATACTTTAACGGATATTTAAAATTAAAGGGTGATACGGTTTATGCTTCTGCTCACTATCTGCCGATATACTCAAACGGTACATACGAAGTTGAGGGCGAGGATATGTTCGGCAATACATGGACAATACCTGTAACTGTTACACTTCTTGCAGACGGTCCAAAGGTTACAATGTCAACTTTGTATAAGACAAAGGGCGATATTACGGCGAATATCGAATATACTTCTCCCGTAACTGTTACGGAAAATGACGGAAACACATTTGCAAAAATCGAAAACAACGGAACAAATAACGTAACCGTAACCGCAACACAGCCTACAAAGGTTACAATGAAGTGGACGGACAACGGAGCTGAAAAGAGTAAAATATTAAATATAACCAATAATGAGATAAAACCGATAAAGCCGAAAGTTGTATGGGATTATGACGAAGATGATGTGGTTGACGGCTGTATATACGGCGAAGTAACCGCAAAGCTTGTTGATGAAAACGGCTCAACACTTGTTGATACCGCAACGGGCGAAACACCGAGTCATACATTCTATCCTAACAGTGAAACGGAATTTACATTCAGGAATTACAAAAATCAAAATGATACTTTGGGTGAAGATTATACAGTTACGCTTGATGTAACACTTAAAGATTATCAGCCGCCCGAAGAATATGTCGATACAATGCCGCCGAGTGTTGAAATGGTTGGTTATACCGTAAGGGGCGGCGTGGCACAAAGTAAAAAACTTGTGCTTAATCTGTATGATGATAACAAGCATTACTTAAATCCGTCACTTCCTGATTTAAGCGGCGGAGGCTATGAAACAGTTACCGACAGTATATCATTTATGAAGAAAATGGGTTGGTCGTCACATTACAGATTTAATGTAATCGTGTCTGATATAAACGGTGTAAAGCTTATTGCAAAAGCGGGACTTAATGCCGAAACACCGACATTTGATTCAACAAGTGATACGATTGACGGAGTGAGTGTAAACGGCAGAACCGTTGATATAACAAAGAACGCGGAATTTACATTGTTTGCGGTCGACAGCTGTAATAATGTCACCGAAATTCCGCTTGTTGCGGATAACTTGGGAGAAGCGCCTCAGCCGCATTTGCAGAAAGTCGTGTCGGGCGATATGCAGACTGTAAAGGTGTACCTAATACCGCCTGAGGACAGTGACTTTACAAACCTTATTATGACTAATGACAACGCAAAACAGGAGACAAGTGACGGAGAATACAACGGCTTGTATTATATAGAAGTAACAGGCAACGAAAATATTGTTATAAACTACACATACACATATAAAGGTGAGAACGAAAGCGGTGAATTAAAAGCAGCCGTTACGGAAATAGACAATTCACCTGCAAATAAAATCAGTGAAGTATGGTCTGAAAACGCAAAGAGCAGTAAGACGAATAAATCCGTTACGGCACAGCTTAGATTTGATAAGCTCATCACGAAAGCGGAATGGAAAAATCAAAGCGGTTATCTTCCTGAAATATATAAACTTGATAATCAAGTTACAATTTCGTATTCGGAAAATGCACCGACTATGACGCTTGTTTGCACAGCCGTAAACGGTCAAGTGTGTGAAATTACTTTGAATGAGGTTAAGAACATCGACAAAAACGCACCGATTATTACCGAAACAATTCAGCCGTCCAAAAATCACCGTAAAGTGACAGTGACTTTAAAAGCCGACAAAGAAGTTATTTTCAGAGAAAACGGAAAACAGGGAACTGAATTTACAAGAGTGATAAACGCAAACGGCGAATATGTATATCACTTTGCGGACGCTGCAGGCAATCTGACGGAAAAGGTTGTTAAGGTGGACAGTATCATTGATAAGGATTTGTCGCTTACATTCAGTCTTGCAAGTGACGGTACAGACAGTAAGGAGTCACCGGATAAACTCGGTCGTTTAAAGGTCGGTGACACTGTATATGTGAGTGCAAACAGAAACTGTACGGTAACATGGAACGGTGACACAACAGGTCAAAATCTTACGGCAGGTGCGTGGACGAAGTTAACCGTATCGGAGGATTTGGCAGGATTGTATCCTACAATAAAGGCAAAGGACGAATATTCAAATACAAAGTATTATCACTTTATGCAGATAGCAATGCCGGATAAAAAAGCACCGACTATCAAATTGAAAAAGGAAACGGTGGAAATCGACTTAAATTCAGAAGATATTTTGTCACAGCTTAAAGCAAATATGACGGTAAGCGACAACGAAACCGAAAAGGACAAAATCAAGCTTGATGTTACTTACACAAAACCGCAGACAACGGGAACAGTAAGGGTGACTTATACCGCAACAGACGAGGCAGGAAACAGCAGTGAAAGATACGGATATATCTATTTCTATGAGGATACTCAGCTTAGAGTCAGCGTAAACGGTGAGTATATTTACAGAGATATGATTGTGCTAAGCAAAAACGAGGCACAGAACATTGTCGTTGAAAGCAATGGCGAGCCGTACAGTGTTAAATATAAAAACGGTATAAAGACAGTCGGTCAAATGAAAATCGGTGCGACTGAATTGGCGAATAATAAGGATAATACAGAGCCGATTACATTCGTTCCGAAAAAGGCGGGGTATTATACATTTAATGTACAAACGCAGGGACGTGACAATTACAGATTTGTAATTTACGTTCAATAATGAAAAAAGGAGGTTTACTATGCTGCAAAGATTAAAAAAAATTATATCAGCCTTAACCGTAACAGCGATGATTTTCGGTATAATGCCTATCGGCGCGTTTGCCGAAAATCTGAATAAGGCGGATTACGAAGAATTGAACGACGGTTATTTGAAAGTCGTTGTTTCGGCGAAAAACGGCGGTTTTCTGATAGATACCGTTGAGGGAGATAAGCTGAACAAAGCAGATGATAATAAATATCTTTTGTTTCCCGATGAAAATTATGATACATCATATACCTCTTTTCGTGTAAAAAGAGGTAATGAAGTAAAGGACTATATTTTCGGAAGAAAATACGGTTTCTTGGGTAAGGACAGCAGTGACGTCACTTTGGTGAAAAACAGTGACAACATTGTCGCAACGTGGAGCGTTGACGGTTTGACTTTTACGCAGACCGTCACGCTTGCAAATACAAAATCGGCTCTGCACGGTATGGCGTCAATTTCATACGGTGTAAAGAGTACGGACGGAAGAAGTGCGGACAGTGTTCAGGCAAGAGTTATGCTTGATACCGCACTCGGTTATCAGGATTATGCGGTGTATGAACTGACGAAAAAGGACAGTACATATGAGCAGATACAATCCGAAACGGTTATTGATAACTCTGACGGAGAAGCATACAACAACGCGTTATTCGGATACGACAATCCGAAAGCACCGTCCGTAACGGCTTATACGGTGAATGCGTCGATTAACAATAAAATTGTCGCACCGTATCAAATAGCGTTCGGACATTGGAACAACCTTGCGTCAAGTGTATTTGATTTTGAGCCTGATAACTCGTTGACATTTACAAATCCGTATAACGAAAAATATTTGACTGCCGACAGTGCGTATGCATTGTATTTCGATATGGGCAGTGTGGCGGCAAACGGTGAGGGCAATACCGTTGCGACAAATTACGGTATATATTCAAACGTAACCGTAAATAACGATGATAAGGTTGCAATAAATTTTTCATCTGAACTCGGAGCAATGCAGCTTACCGATACAAAAGACGAATACAAACCGCAAACGGCGGACGGTAAAAATGGTGATTTCAGCGTGTCAACGCAAATTAAAAACGTGTCGCAGAACGAAATGAAACAAATTGCCGTTGCGGTATATCCGCAGGAGGGAATAACACCGTATGACTTGTCGGGTAATCTTGACGTTACAGCTTCATATTCAAACCCTTTCAGTGTTGATATTATAGATTTTAACGCAGATGAAGAACGACAGGTTGTGTTTAACTTTAATGCCGAACCGCTTACGGCTACCGATTACAGAAAAATCGAAGTGCGTTGTTATGACGTGAGCGGAACGGACGGTAAATTGCTTTCTGAAAACTTAATCGGTCAGAGAAGTATATATCTTCTTTGCCCGGGTGCAACAGGCGACAGGGTTTCGTTTATAAGCACCGCACCCGAGATTGTTTATAACAGAGGAACAAGACATATTTACCTTGCAGGTCAGAATTTCAATTTGCTTAAAAATAAGAGTGAATACGATATAAAGGTTACGCCTTTAAACGGCAGTCAGCCGTTGACTGTAAGTGCGGAAAACTTCATTTTGGATACCGAAAACAATACGGCGGATTTGATACTTGACGAGCTTATGTCGGTCGGTACATATCAGATTGTATTTGATATGAAAGATCCGACTAAAAAAGATATTACGTCTGACGCACTGAAGTTTAATGTCAGTGATGATATTGCATATCAAGGCGGCTCTTACGGAGTTGTCACGATTGAAAAAGACGGCGATAACAAGTATGCCCTAAGGGCGTATAAAGACGAAAAGGAATACAGTGACGAAGTTCCAAATGCTCAGAATATCTCTTTGCTTGAACTTCGTGGTGACTTTACGTTAAAATATGAAAACGGTAAAATTGCAGAGGCAGAGGCTGTTTCTCTTGAAACGGTAGACCATAAGGCGAAAAGTACAATAAATATCAGTAATTGTCTTGATATTGAAAAAGGTACTGTAACCGTGTCTGTCGAAAACGTCGGTCAGGACGACCAAACTATCAATATAGATATAGACGGCGAAGTTTATACAACAGGTGCAAGAACAAAGGTTTGGAGCGGTGTATGTGCGATTTCGTCATTTGAAAACGGCTCCGAATCAACACTTTTGCAGTACACAAACGAGGGCGAGCAGACAGGCGACGTTGAAAACAGCGTTGCAAATACAAACGGTATTATGCTTATGTGGCCGGGTGCGGCAAGTACCGCACAAACCATTGCGGGAATGGTGATGGAATTCAGATACTGTCAGTTCGGACAGATGGCGACAGTTGACGGTGAAGTCACTTCAAAAACACCGAAACAAAGAGTAATCGCATTCGGTGCGCAACTTTCACCTGATTTTCTTGTTCCGTCAAACTTTGATTGGAGCAACAGAAAAACTTCCGCAATGGAGGTTGCACAACTGAAAATGGCGAGCAGTAATTACACTCCGTCACAGCTTAGAGATGTACAGGACAGATATGCCGAGGACCAAGAGGAATGGGAAGACGCAGAGGGCGGAAGTTTGAATTTGTATATCCATGATATACTTTTCGGCGGCGGATTTATCGGATTTAATACGTCTGTCGAAGTAGAAGTTCCGTCATATGCGGACGGACTTCCGAGCGTTGAGGGTACTCTTGATTTAAAGGTTATGAACAACGAATACACTATCGGCGTTCAAGGCAGTGCCGATATGATGGCATTTGAAATGGAGGCGGAAATTCGTCTTAGAAGTAACAACGGAATACCTATTCCGGATAAATTATATTTCTATGCAGGCGGATTTACACCGGGCATAAATGTTGACGGAATGGGCGTATTTTGGATTAAAGGTGCAGGCGGCGGTATAGATAATCTGTTTGAAACGATTTATCCGTCCTCATCCGTACCGCCTATAACGCTTCTGCTAAGCGGACAATTCGCTTTGTTCGATGTTCTTTCCGCAAGAGGCGATGTAAGTATCAGCCCGAGAGATTTGAGTATTGCACTGTCGGACGTAAATATTGCGGGAATTACACTTATAGACTATGCGGGAATTGAATGTGCATGGTATCCCGAACTTAGATTTGCAGCGGGAGTGTCTATCGGTATATTCGACGTTATTTCGGGTGATGGACATTTAATTGTGGAAAAAGATAAGGTTAAGGATAAGTATTTCTGGGAAGGCTATGCCACAGCAGTGGTAAGTATTCCTAAAAAAATACCGATTTTCGGCGGTATAGAAATAGGCTCTGCCGATTTGGGTGTCAATGCAGAAAAAATATGGGGTGCTTTGCACGTTTTGAAAATTGACGCAGGTGTAACATATTATTGGGGCGGCGATGTAGATTTCGCTTTCGGTAAATATGATGCACCGGAACCGACTATTGAGTTGAGTGCGGAGGGTATTCCTGTTTATTACGATGAAAAAACAGACCGTACCTTGTATATGAAACTCAATAACAGTATTCGTACATTGGCGTCAACAGATGATATATCATTGTTCGGCTCAAACGGTGCGACGGTATCATCGCTTGCGGGTAAAACGGTACATTCGGTTAATTTCGGCAAGTATAACAACGAAAACGGAATACTTACAATTTCGTATGACGCACCGAGTCAGCTTATTGCGGAAACATATGCAAAGAATATTGAAATGGAAAATTATCCGATAGTATGGTCAGACAGTTCAAAAACGGCAGACGATACAGCCAACGCAAATGCAAACGCAATGTTGAATTGGAATGAGGATACAAAGAAAGCAACCGTTACAATAACGGTTACAGATGAAAATTACTTTAATAAAGCATTGCAATTAAAAACAGGTATTGCGTCAAGCGTGACTATATACGCACTTTCAAAGTTGCCGACAATCGACAATGCGGTATTGAACAATAATACGGTAACGTGGTCGGGCGAAGATTTGGATAAATTCAACAGTCTTACAATTTATGCAGAGGACAGCAATAACGAAGTTTATCCGTTGTACAAAACAGAAAATGTTAATGACATAAAGAGTAAGAGTGCAAATATAACAATGCCTGAAAATATGCCGAGCGGTGAATATACGGTAAAAGTTGTTGCGACAACGACAGACGAAAGTGCTAACCCTGTTGTGACAACCGATAAAAAGCTTAATTATACAAATCCGTCACAGCCGTCCGCACCGACATTTAATGTGGCATTGGGCGGTGATTACAGTATTGATTTGACAGGTATAAATCAAGATAATTATGACGGCTATAAGGTAAGTATATATGAAGTTCAAGACGGTAAAAACGTACCGACTGTATTTGACAATATGACTGTAAGCGGAAGTGATGTGATTACGGTCGGCGGTCAGTATACAAAGACGGTTACGGTGGATAAGAACGGAAATATCGTGAATGAAAACGACCTTACGGAAGATGAGAAAAAGGATATAAAAACGCAGACCGAACAAGTCGGACTTGTAAGCGGTAAGCAGTATGTAGTAGGATTAAAGGGTTATAAAAATACATCTTCAGGCGGTCAGACTGTTTCCGCTGAAACACTGTCGTCACCTGTGACGATGGTTGAGCCTAAAAAGGCTGATGTAACACTTAAAGCACAAAATGCGGTAAGTATTGACGGTACAGATACGGTTAAAAGCAGTAATGCAGTTATAGACCTTGTATCGGATATGAATGTTTCCGGAGAATGGTCGTTGGACAGCGGTGAAATGAGCGGTACTGTTTCGGAAAAAACTATGTCGCAGAGTATAAATCTTGACGGATTAGAGGACGGTACGCATATAATAACCTTCAAGGGCGAAAACGATTCAAAAGACGGTACATTGTCGGAGTATATGTTTACTGTCGATACACTTCCTCCGAGATTGCAAATAAGCAGTCCGAATAACGGCGGATTTTTCGAGGACACTGTTACGGTTAAGGGTATCAGCGACAGTGGTGCGAAAGTGTATATCGGTGCGGAAAATCAAGAAATACAGGAAGTGACTGTCGGAGATGACGGCAGTTTTGAAAAGACTGTTACACTTGATAATTCTATGGCATATCAAAATATAGTTGTGTATGCGGCAGACGAAATCGGCAACGAAACAGTACCTGTAACATTACAGCTTACAAACAAAGCACTCGGCAATGACGACAGTGTACTTCAAATGTACATTGACGGAAAAGAGTGCAGTGACAGTACAATTAAAGCCGGCACAAGCGGTCAGCTTTCGCTAAAGGTGAAAACCGATAACAGAATTATTGAAATCAATGACGACAGTGCGGCGGCAAACAGAATTGAATGGAACGTTTCGGCAATAGAAGGTGCGGCGAATGTTGATGAAAACGGCTACATTACAACTGATGAAAAAATAAACGGCGTAGTAAGTGCGACTGTTGATAATCAGAATGTTTATACCGTTTTGGGCGGCAAGGGCAGCACTGATATTCCAAGTGAAAAGATTAAAGTGAATGCGTCGGCAGGTACAGCAAGAAAGACGCATATCACGATTAATCTTGATACGGCGATTGAGGGAATGACGGCAGATAATTTTGTTGTGCTGAACGGTGATAAGAATGTGGAACTTACAGAGGTTAAGGCAAGCAGTGATAATAAGACATATACGTTGTACGGCACATTTGATACGTCTGTGACATATACCGTTACGGTTAATTTGAAGGGTACAACGGTTGAAAACACTCACATTATCGCAAGCAGTCCGCTTATGATTAAACCAAGTTCGGGCGGTGGCGGAGGAGGAAACTCCGGCAATGTAACATATAAAATTACAGTTGTTCAGTCCGAAAACGGTAAAATCAGTCCGGACACCGTAACCGTAAATAAAAATGAAAGCAAGACATTTACGATAACGGCTGATGAGGGTTACGAAATTGAGGACGTAATCGTAAACGGCGAAAGCGTCGGTAAGGTGAGCGAATATACGTTTGAAAAGGTGAATGCAAAAGCTGAAATCACTGCAAAGTTCAAAAAGATTGATGCTGTGCCTAATCCGTCAGATAAGCCTGAACCGACTGATTGGGATAATCCGTTTGTTGACGTAAGTAACAACGATTGGTTCTATAATTCAGTTAAGTACGCTTATGAAAACGGTTTGATGTATGGTGTGAGCGATACGGAATTTGCACCTGACGGTGACGTTACAAGGGCTATGTTTGTAACTGTTCTGTACAGAACAGAGGGTGAACCGTATGCGGAAAATTCAAGTTTTGTTGATGTGGCAAGTGGTAGTTATTACGCAAATGCAGTGGCATGGGCGGAAGAAAATAAAATTGTCAGCGGTGTGAGTGATACAGAGTTTGCACCTGATATGAGTATAACCCGTGAACAAATGGCGGCGATTGTTTATCGTTATGCGGAATACAAAAATTGTGATATAACGGTAAATGAAACGGCAAATTATGTTGACAGTGACAGTATTTCGGATTATGCAAGGAATGCGGTTGATTGGCTGTCAGAGCAAGAAATAATGTCGGGTAATACCGATGGTACTTTCGCTCCACAGGCGAATTCCACAAGAGCACAGACAGCGGCAGTGTTTATGCGTATCAATGAAAAATTTAAGTAATCAAAATGGCGGTTTAAAACCGCCATTTTGTATTTTTTTAGTAAAATAAACGTAATTTGACATTGCGTGAGGTATAGTGTAGAATATATATGGGTTTATAAAACCCCAAGATACAAAAAGGGCAATAACGTTTGGCAAAGTAGACGCAAGGCGGTTGTCTCTGCTATTCCGAAAGGAGCAGCATATGAGTGAATTTACTCTTATAATTATAATTGTATTTTTGCTTGTTATAGAGATAAAAAAATAACCGTCTATCTGCGAAATAGACGGTTAAGGTAGAATTTTTCTACAAAACGTTTACATTCTGCAAAGACAACTGCTGTTGCCCTTATCTTGTATCTAAAGTATAACATAGTATAAAAATTATGTCAAGCACGTTTTCGGACGTGCTTTTTGTAAAAAATCAACATTTAAGTGGTTTACTAAACAGAGATTAGGACAGCTACGATAGAATAAAAGGGTGATTTATTATGAAAAAGTTATTTGCGTGAAGCATTGATGTGTTGTGGTAATTAACGATAGATGTATAAAGCAAAGCAGGACAATGCAAAATGCTTATGAAATGGGAAAAAGCCCATAACAAAAAAATATCCGAACAAAAATTCGGATATTGCAACTTGTGGTACGCGATCAGGGGTTCGAACCCTGGACACCCTGATTAAGAGTCAGGTGCTCTACCAACTGAGCTAATCACGCATATTATGTTTTACGTCTGACGACAGATAATATAATAGCACATAAAAATGCTTTTGTCAACACTTTTTTTCAAAAAAATAAAAAATTATTGACAATGATATAATAGTTAATGTATTATATGAGTATAAAAGCAAATATGGAGGTCTAATATGGAACCGAAGGATTATATTGTATCAAGAATTGAGGGGGAATATGCGTACCTAAAGCGTACGGATATTGAAAGTGAGGAAGAATTATTCATAGCAATGGCACTGTTGCCGTTGGGTGTAGACATCGGCACAAAGCTACATTATGAATGTATGGAATATTCAATAATATAAGGAGACAGTATATGCGAGTAATATTATTTATATTGGGATTGCTTTTTTCGGCGGACGGACTTTATTTTGCGTCAACCACATCAATGGGCGTGGGTGAGGCATTTACCGTTGCGATAGGTATTATGTTTATATTATGGAGTACGTTTTACGACGCGTTCAAAACAAAAGGCTTTTTGAAATTTATAAAAGGTTTGTTTACGTTCGGAATGATTGTACTTGTGATTTATTCGGGAATTATATGCGTTGTCGGAAAAAGTGATAATGCGACATACAGAGAAGATTATATTATCGTGCTTGGTGCGGGACTGAAAGGCGATACACCGTCTTTGGCACTGGAAAGACGACTTGAAAAAGCGGCTGAATATATGAACAAAAACGGAAATGCAATAGCAATAGTCAGCGGCGGACAGGGCAAAGGCGAAACAATTTCAGAGGCACAGGCAATGGAAAACTACCTTTTAAATCACGGAATAAGAGAAGACAGAATTATAAAAGAGGACAACTCCACAAGCACATATGAAAATTTTGAATATTCAAAGTTGGTAATGGACGAGGGACAAGCCGTATTTGTCACAAACGAATTTCACGTTTTGCGTTCGGAATTGATGGCAAAAATAAACGGCATAGACGCAACACATATAGGTGCGTCTACACCGATAACGCTTTTGCCTGTATCTTGCGTGCGTGAATTTATTGCACAGATAGCGGCTGTTCGTTATTATTTTTAGCTTTTTCACGTTCTTCGGCTTCAAACTTTGAATAAATACAACCGCAGTAATTCTGACGATAAAGACCGTATATTTCCGAAAGTTCACACGAACGTTTATAACCGTTTTTCTTTTTGAAATCGGAGCATAGATATTTAACACTGTAGCTTTCTTCAAGTTCAAGACCGATTTGGTTAAGCACTTGAGCATTTTTATGCGGACTTATCGAAAGCGTGGTAGTGAAGTAATCAAAACCGTCCTTTTGGGCGGTTTTTGCTGTTTCTTCAAGACGAAGTCGGTAACATTTAAAGCAACGTTCGCCACCCTCTTTGAGATTTTCAAGCCCTTTTGCAATCGAATAAAATTTTTCACAGTCATATTTGCCCTCGATAAACTTTACTTTTCTCTTTAAAGGCATTTCGTTTATAAGACGCTTTTGCTCGCTGACACGCTTATAAAATTCTTCTTCGGGTGAAATATTCGGATTGTAATAGAAAATAGTTATATCGAAATATTCCGACAAATATTCAAGTACATAGCTTGAACAAGGCGCACAACAGCTGTGCAGAAGAAGTGACGGAACGGTATTGTTTTTTTGAATTTCGTCAATCGTTTTGTTTAGAATTATTTGATAATTTTCTTTCATTGATTTTCTCCCATATTTTATTGACTAAGAAGTTTGACAAGAACGCGAGCAATATTCCGAACAACGCACCGCAAATAACATCGGACGGAAAATGTACATACAGATACAGCCTTGTAAAGCATATCAAAGCCGCAAGAATAATTGCCGGTATACCTAATTTTTTGCTGTACAGCAAAATAACCGTTGCGGCGGAAAATGAAGATATTGCGTGACCGGACGGAAACGAAAATCTTCCCGACGGCGCGCCTATCAGCAGATTTTCAACTGCAAGCAACGCTCCTTCGGTGTTATATGGACGTTCACGTGCAATTACATTTTTAAGCCCCATTGTAGAAAGGAATAATCCCAAAAGCAGTGAAACTATTATTATAATACCTGTTTTTCGTGATTTTTTGAAACAAAGCATTATAAGTGCAGTTACAGCCCATACAATGCCGCCGCTGCCTAAAAACGTTATAAGTGGCATAATTGTATCAAGAAACGGATTGCGTATGCTTTGAATTGCGTTTAAAATATTAAAATCAATCTGCGTTATAAAGTCTGTCATAATTACGTCATTCTTTCGATATGTTAATGTTTATTTCGTGTCAATAATAACACATTCACGAAAAAAAGTAAAGTAAGAACATAAAAACCTCATTACTTTAAAGAGAAAGTTGCAAAAGGGAAGAAAGTGTAGTATAATCATATATTATATTAGTTGAAAGGAATAACTGTAATGAGAAAACTTCTTGCGATATGGCTCGGAAAAATTCTTACCATAGTCGGAAAAACAGTAGGTAAAAAATCATCTTCTTCGCCGGGTGCGTATGCACTTAAAATATGTCCCGACCTTGTAAAAGGCTTGGAGAAATGCGTGTCAAAGGGTATAATCGTAACTTGCGGCACAAACGGAAAAACAACGACAAACAATCTTATGGCATCGGCACTTGAGGCAAAGGGATATAAGGTTATTTGCAATAAGCTCGGTGCGAATATGCTTAGCGGTATTGCAACCACCGTTTTACAGGAAATGAGTATATTCGGCAAATTAAAAGCGGACTATGCGTGTCTTGAAATTGACGAGGCGTACACTCCGATAGTGTTTGACTATGTAAAGCCCGATGTTATGGTTATAACGAACCTATTCCGTGACCAGCTTGACAGATACGGCGAAATTGACATTACTTCGGATATTATCAAGCGTGCAATAAAAAAAGTGCCGAATTTAAAACTTGTTTTAAACGGTGACGATCCGCTGTGCGTTCAGTTCGGCAGAGAGGAAAACGTCAAGGCTTATTATTACGGAATATCCGAAAAGGTACTTCCGCAGCTTGACGATACAAAGGAAGGACGTTTCTGTCCTGTATGCGGTGAGGAACAGAAGTACAATTACTATCATTACAGTCAGCTCGGCGATTTTTATTGCCCGTCGTGCGGTTTCAAGCGACCTGAGATTGATTTTGAAGTCAAGAATGTATCGCTCGACACACCGATGAAGTTTACGATAAACAATCAGCCTATGGTGATAAATTACAAAGGTTTTTACAATATATATAACCTTATTGCCGTATACGGTGCACTAAATGTTTTGGGAGAAAAAACGGACGATTTCGCAAAACTTTTGACAGGCTATAAACCGCAAATCGGCAGAATGCAGGAATACAAATTTAACAAGCCTGTTATACTAAGCCTTTCAAAAAATCCCGCAGGATTTAACCAAGCCATTGCAACGGTAAATACGGACAAGCGTAAGAAAGACGTTATAATCGCAATCAATGACAAGGCTAATGACGGTCGTGATGTGTCGTGGCTGTGGGACGTGGATTTTGATAAAATTGCGGACGAAAACCTGAACACGCTTACAACGACAGGTATCAGAGTTTACGATATAAGTCTTAGATTTAAGTATTCGGATATAAAGGTTGACCGTATGACGCAGGATATGGCAGACGCAATTACAAAATGTCTTGAAACTGACAGCGAAGTTGTCTATGTACTTGTGAATTATACCGCACTTTATTCGACAGAGGCGGTACTTAAAAAACTCGGAGGTGAGGCATAATGAAAATCAAAATACTTCATCTTTATCCCGACCTTTTGAATTTGTACGGTGACAGAGGAAATATCGAATGTATGCGAAAACGACTTATGTGGCGCGGTATTGACGCGGAGGTTGTGACATACACCTGTGAGGACAGCGGATTTGATTTGTCGGACGTTGATATTGTGTTCATAGGCGGCGGCTCGGACAGAGAACAGAAAATTGTTTGCCACAGACTTTTGGAACACAAGAACGAAATAAGAAATTATGTTGAAGATAACGGTGTACTTGTCGCAGTGTGCGGCGGTTATCAGCTTTTGGGTAAGTATTACAAGCTTGAAAACGAAACAATTGAAGGGCTTGATATACTTAATATTTACACCGAACAAGGCAAAAAACGTCTTATCGGAAATATCGTACTTGAAAATGACTTTCTAAATCAAAAAATTGTCGGTTTTGAAAATCACGGCGGAAGAACTTATATCGGTAATCATACACCGCTCGGCAGAGTTGTTTACGGTTACGGAAACGATGAAAAATCCGGTGTTGAGGGTGTTGTGTATAAAAACGTTGTCGCAACATATTTGCACGGACCGCTTTTGCCTAAAAACCCTGCACTTTGCGATTACATTCTGACAAACGCAATAAAGAGAAAAAATTCCGACTTCAAAGGTCTTGGCGGCTTGGAGGACACTCTTGAAGATATGGCAAACCAATATATTGTAAATAGGTTTAAAAAGTAAACATTTTTTTAACAATGGTGCATATGTATTGACTTTTTTACTGTGCAGTCATAAAATTAAATGGTATTGTAGAAACAATACCATTTTTTATTAAGGGTTGAATTCGGTATGGAAACTAAAGTAACAAGAAATATACAACCGAATAATAAAAGTCCGTTTTCGTGGCTCAGCAAGATACTTAAAGGTATTAAAACAGGCTTGGGTGCGGTAGGCGGAGTGTTTAAGAAGTTTTGGAAATTTTTGTGCAAGAGCAAAAAGTTTTCAAATTTTGCATACGTTAAATTTCCGAAATTCAGAAAGACAATTTGGGAGTATGCAAAGGCACACAGGCTGAAGGCATTGATTTCAGTTGCTGTCGGAGTGGCGGTGCTCGGTGTGCTTTTGGGCGTTATGATAAAAAATTCCGTAAATTCCGACTATCTTCAAGAGGGTGACGATTCTGTCGGATATGCGATGGTTTTGCAGAATTATTACACGTTCGACCACAGCGACAAAACCAATGTTGCGATAAAATTAAGCTGGGACGACGGTGCTGTTGACCTAAACGGCGGTACGGCAGAGGCAAAAATAAAAGCAAAGGTTTATCCGATAAATTTACCCGATAAAAAAATTACTTGGAAATCGTCTGATGACAATATCGCAAAGATTGACAGCGGCGGTAATATAACGGCACAAAATCCCGGTAAAGCGACATTGACGGCAATGTTGTACAGTCAAAAAAAGAGTGCAACCGCTACTTTGTCGGTAAGACAACCTGTAACGGGTATATTTATGCCGACAAGCACAATAACGCTTTATACAGGCGGTGAGGGCAGACTTTTACAGACAGAAATATTCCCGAAAAACGCAACGAACCAAAACATAACGTGGAAATCTAAAAATACAAAGATTGCACGTGTGGACGAAAACGGCAGAGTAAAGCCTGTCGGCGTCGGTATGACGGAGGTAACGGCAACAACGGAGGACGGAGGCTTTGAGGCGAAGTGCTTTGTAAATGTCGTAAATTCATACGTTGACGTACAGACTTTATCCGTAAAAAATACAGACGCAATGACGATAAAAGTCGGTGACAGTGTTAATGCGATAGTAACCGTTTCACCGTCAAACGCACGAAACAAAACGCTTAAATGGTCGAGTGACGATACAAAGATAGCGACAGTAAGTCAAGCGGGCAGAATACGCGGTGTCAGCGTTGGTACGGCGAATATAACGGTTGAAACGACTAACGGAAAGAAACAGACGTTTACTGTCAACGTAACCGAATCGGACGCAAAAGACCCATTCAATTTGAATGATGAAGTTTCTGATTTGGATACGGAGGGAACTGTAACATACACGTCATATGACATATCATTCCCACAGATTATAAGAATACAGATGGGCTTGAACCCACCGCCGAAAATTTGGAGAAACGGCGGAATGTCATATGCGACAGAGTCCGAAACAGCGGAATATATGAATCCGAACAGTTTCTATACGGACGCATATAAATATCAGTTCCTTGACCTTTCAAAACCGAATAATGTCAGCGAAGAAACGCTTAATAATTATCTTGACGATAAGGGCGTAATGAAAGGAATGGGAGCGGCATTCATCGAGGCGGCTAAAGAATATAACGTCAGCGAAGTTTACCTTGTTGCACATGCTTGCCTTGAGTCCGGAAACGGTACTTCACAGCTTGCAACCGGTGTTGAGGTCAACGGCACAACTGTTTATAACTTGTTCGGTATCGGTGCATATGACGCAAACCCTGTCGGAAACGGTTCACAGAGAGCATACAATCAAGGCTGGACGAGTGTAGAGGCGGCTATTAAGGGCGGTGCAAAGTGGATAAGCGAAAACTATGTGAACAGTTCGGATGGCAGACAGAACACACTTTATAAAATGCTTTGGAACCCTGAAAATCCGGGTACTCACCAATATGCAACGGATATTGGCTGGGCAGTTAAGCAGGCGGTAAGCATTGAAAAGATATTCTCGTCATTCACAGACGCAACATTATCGTTTGACGTACCTGTTTACAGCGGACAAATTCCGCCTACTGTAACTATGGACTGATAAAAAGACAGATGAAATTTAAACCGTTTCATCTGTCTTTTTTTGTCAGAAAAAATATGTTTGACAAGTTGAATTTTAGTGTATATATTATATACAGGGAGTTGAAACATGGATGATAAAAAATGATGTTAAAAATATATCAATCAAAAAGGCGGCGTTTATCAATGCTGCCGCAAATTACAGCTGTGTTATATTGCAGCTTGGTTTCAGTGCTGTTTTGGCGAGAATACTTTTACCGGAGGATTACGGGGTAATCGGTGTAATGACCGTTTTTACCACGTTTTTTTCGGTGCTTGCGAATATGGGGATAGGCACTGCCGTTATTCAGAATAAGGAGCTTAGCGACTATGATGTGTCGAATATATTCACTTTTAATTTATATGTTGCGGTAGGGCTTTCAATAATTTTTGCGATTTTTTCTGTGCCGTTGTCTAAATTTTACGGCAACAGCGTGTATATACCGATAGGGTGCTTGCTTTCGGTGTCTTTGTTTTTTTCGACAATGAATATGGTGCCGAATGCACTTTTGATGAAAGAAAAAAAGTTCGTGCGTATCGGACTTCGTATGATTACCACAACTGTTGTAAGCAGCGGTATAGCAATTGTATTGGCAAAACTCGGACTGAAATATTACGCACTTGCCGCACAGTCTATTATACAGGTTATGGTCAATTTTATATGGAATTACAGCAGTACAAGGATAAAACTTAGAATTAAATGTGATTTCGGCAGTGTGAAGAAGATTTTTTCGTTTTCGTCATATCAGTTTGCGTTTAACGTGTTTAACTACTTTGCAAGAAATGCCGATAATTTGCTTGTGGCGAAGTTTATGGGCGATACACAGCTTGGATATTACGACAAGTCATATAAACTTGCACTTTATCCCGAACAAAATTTGACGCACGTCATAACACCTGTTATACACCCGATTTTGTCGGAGTATCAGGACGATAAGGCGTATATATATGAGAATTATATGAAGATTGTCAAGATACTTTCATTGCTCGGATTGTTTGTCGGTGCGTATATGTATTTTGCGTCATATGAGATTATCTGTATGATGTTCGGTGAGCATTGGGCGGCGGCAATTCCTTGCCTTGCAATGCTTAGTCTTTCGGTTTGGGCACAGGTTGTAAATTCAAGCTCCGGTGCGATATTCCAAAGCCTTGGCAACACGAAAAATCTTTTTATAACGGGCGTTTTGTCGTCGTCGACTACTCTGATAGGTATTGTACTCGGAATTGTTTTCGGTGATATTAGCACAGTCGCAAGAAATGCAATGATTTCATATAATATTAATTTTATGATTTCATATTTTATGCTTATAAAAATGACGTTTGGATTTAGCTTTTTGAAATTTCTGAAAAGTTTTATTCCGGACGTGTGTATTGCGGTTATGGTTTGCATTGCGGGTTTTTTGACGCGTTACGCTACTATTGACGCAACAAATATCGTCGGTATAACAATAAATGCCGTTATTAAATTAGCAATTATGGGCGGTGTGTATGTAGTCGGATTGGTTTTATTCAGACAGTATAAATATTTTATTGAGATTATTCATATAAAAAAATGCCGAAAATAAAAAAAAGAGCCTTTGACTCTTTTTTTGTTGCAGTTGGCAACAAAATGTGCTATACTGATTAGAAACAATAATTGAGGGGATAAAAATGGATATAAAGGTAATAGACAAAGAATTTGCGGTATGCAAGATAAACGATGTTACGGAAGTGAACTTTAATGACGAGTTTTGTTTTGTCGGCAAGACTGACGAGGAATTATCGCTTGTATGCTCAAGCGAGTTTGTTCCGAAAAATACGATTGTATGTGACAGCGGTTGGAGAGCATTCAGAATCGAGGGTATACTTGATTTTTCACTCACGGGAATACTTGCGAGAGCTGCGGACATTTTAGCAAATGCAAAAATACCGATTTTTGCGGTATCAACGTACAACACTGATTATATACTTATAAAGAACGAATTTTTTCAAAAGGCACTTGACGTATTGAAAGAGAATGATTATGTTATAAAGATTGGGTGACATAGATGACAAAACTACTTATAAAAAGATTTATAAAAGACTATGAAAACACGCAAAATTCCGATGTGCGTACGGCATACGGTAAATTTTCAAGCATAGTCGGAATAGTGTGCAATGCGATACTGTTCATAAGCAAACTAATTGTCGGAACACTGTCGGCGTCTGTTTCTATCACTGCCGACGCGGTAAACAACCTATCCGATGCATCATCAAGCATAATCAGTCTGCTTGGTTTTAAACTTGCAAGCCGTCCGGCAGATGAAGAACACCCTTACGGTCACGGGCGGTATGAATATCTGTCGGGACTTATGGTTGCCGTACTTATTATGGTAATCGGCGTTGAACTGTTCAAAAGCAGTTTGGATAAGGTACTTCATCCGTCAGCGGTTGAATTCAGTTGGGTTACTGTCGGTGTGCTTGCGTTTTCGATTTTGCTTAAAACGTGGATGGCATTGTTTAATACGAAAACAGGTAAAATGATTAACTCAAACACGCTTATAGCAACGGCGGCAGACAGCCGTAATGATGTTATAACGACAGGCGCAGTGTTGGTTGCGGCGATATTATCGCATTTTATCGGCTTTGAGCTTGACGGTTGGATGGGTCTTGGTGTTGCGGTATTTATTTTATACAGCGGTTTCGGACTTGTAAAAGACACGCTTGACCCTATGCTTGGAAAAGCACCGGAGGACGAACAGGTTGAAGAAATTCGTCAAAAGATTTTAAGCTATCCAGGTGTTTTGGGTACTCACGACTTAATGGTACACGACTACGGACCGGGCAGACAATTTGCAAGTGTGCATGTTGAAATGGCGGCGGAAGGCGATGCTATGAAAAATCATGACGTCATAGATAATATTGAGCGTGATTTTATGAATGATGAAGGACTTCATATGATTGTGCATTTTGACCCGATTTCGACAAAGGACAATACAGTGAACGACCTTAGAATTTGGATTGGTGAAAAGGTGAAAGAGATTGACGAACGTCTGACAATTCATGACTTGCGTATAGTGTATGGTATTACGCATACAAACGTAATATTTGACTGCGTTGTTCCGCATAATATGGATATGACCGACAAGGAAGTCAAGAAAGCGATAAATGATATGGTAAAGGAAAAATATCCTACATATTACTGTGTAATCACGATTGATAAAAGCTATGCGGCAATGCCACACTGAGAAAGAAGTATATAATGGATAAATTAAATTGGGCGGTGCTTGGTACGGGTGTTGTGGCAAATCAGATGGCGCAGGCAATGCAAGGTGTGGGGTGCAAACTTTACGCTGTAGGCAACAGAACGCACAGCAAAGCCGTTGATTTTGCAAACAAGTACGGCATTGAAAAGGTGTATGACGATTTGAACGATATGTTTTATGATGACAATGTGGACGTTATTTATATAACGTCACCGCATAACACGCATATTGATTTTATTATGAAAGCACTTGAAAACGGAAAGCATATTTTGTGTGAAAAGTCGATAACATTAAACAGCGTTGAATTGGAAAAGGCTTTAAAAAAGGCTGACGAGAAAAATCTTGTACTTGCCGAGGCAATGACGATTTATCATATGCCGCTATACAAAAAACTTATGAAACTTGTTGCGAACGGCGAAATCGGTGACGTGAGTATGATACAGGCGAATTTTGGAAGTTACAAGGACTATGATATGAAAAACAGATTTTTTAATATGAATTTGGCAGGCGGAGCAATGCTTGATATAGGTGTTTACGCAATTTCGCTTGCAAGATGTTTTTTGAAGTCAAAGCCAGACAATGTAATTTCAACTGTAAAATTTGCACCGAGCGGTGTTGATGAAATGTCGGGAATTGTTATGACGAACAAAGAGGGACAAATGACGGTTATTTCATTGTCGCTTCATACAAAACAACCGAAAAGATGTGTTATATGTGGTGATAAGGGATATATCGAGATTATGGAATATCCGAGAGCGTGTAAGGCGACGATTGTCTGCACCGAAACAGGCGAGCGAAAAGAAATCTGTGAGGGTGAAACCGAAAGGGCGTTGCAGTATGAAATGGAGGATATGGAGGAGGAGATTTCAAAGCGAAGCGGTTGTATGCTTAGGGAATATACAAAAGACGTTATGGAAATTATGACCGATATTCGTAATGAGTGGGGACTGAAATATCCTGAAGAACAATAAAAAACGCAGTAAACAATTAGGGTTTACTGCGTCAGCGTATAGATAAAAGTGTACAGGCAAGCCGTATATCGAAGATAGGCTTGCCTGTCATTTTTTTATAGCTGTAAATTATAATAAAAATAATATTATGCACGTTCCGGATAATTTGCTGACATTCCGGCACAGTGAACGATTAATCATTTACTGAGTTTTGGCTATTCAAAATATTTGCGGTCAAGACTTCTGTATTGTATTGCCTCAGCTATGTGTTCACTTTTTATGTTTTCCGAGCCTTCAAGGTCGGCAATGGTACGAGCGACTTTCAAAATACGGCTGTGTGCTCTTGCACTCAAACCGAGATTGTCGAATGCGGCACGTAAAATTGCATTTTCTTCTTCGCCGAGCGGACAGAATTTTTTAAGCATACCTGCGTCAAGCTGTGAATTTGAGTAGATATTGTAATCTTTGTATCTTTCAAGTTGCAGTTTGCGTGTTTTGTTTACGCGTTTTTTTATTTCGGCACTTGTTTCACTGTTTTCGGTCGAGCTTAAATCTTCATAATCAACATTCGATACTTCAACTTGAATGTCAATTCTGTCAAGCAACGGACCCGATATTCGACTGCGGTAACGATTAACCTGTGTCGGAGTACAGGTACATTGTCTGCGACTGTCACCGAAATAACCGCATTTGCAAGGGTTCATACTTGCTATAAGCATAATGTTGCAAGGGTAGGTGAGAGTTGCGTTTACTCTTGAAATTGTGACGTTTCCGTCCTCTAACGGCTGACGCAAAACTTCAAGCGAATCACGTCTGAATTCCGGTAATTCATCAAGGAAAAGTATGCCGTTGTGGGCGAGGGAAAGCTCACCAGGTTTTGGAGTTGAACCTCCGCCCGACAAACCTGCTGATGAAATCGTGTGGTGCGGACTTCTGAAAGGTCTGTTTAAAATAAGCGGTTGGTCTTTCGGTAAAAGTCCGGCGATTGAATGTATTTTTGTGACTTCCAAAGCTTCGTCAAACGAAAGGTCTGGAAGTATGCTCGGCATACGTTGTGCAAGCATTGTTTTACCTGTTCCGGGACTGCCTATAAGAAGTACGTTGTGATTGCCGGCGGCGGCAATTTCAAGCGCACGCTTGACGTTCTCCTGACCTTTTACGTCGCAAAAATCAAGTACATTTGAAGCACTTGACGCAAAATAATTGGTAAGATCAATTTTATGTACATTAATTTTCTGTATGTCACAAAAATGGTCGCATAATGCTTTCAAAGATGATACGGGATATATGTTTACACCTTCAATGACTGCTGCCTCGTCCGCGTTTTCGGTTGGTACAAACATATCGGTAAAACCGCTTTTGTACGCCGAAATAACCATAGGAAGTATGCCGTTTATCGGTTGTACGGTGCCGTCAAGCGAAAGCTCGCCGAAAAACGCACATTTGCTTAAGTCTGATGCATAAATCTGCTCCGTGGCGCATATAATAGACAGTGCCATAGGTAAATCGTATCCCGAACCCTCTTTACGCTTGGAGGCGGGGGCAAGGTTTATGACAATGTGCTTTGCGGGAAAACGAAAGCCTGTGTTTTTAATGGCAGAACGTATGCGTTCTTTTGCCTCTTTAACGGCGGCGTCGGGTAAGCCTACTATATCAAATGCGGGTAAACCGTTTGAAATATCCGTTTCTACGCATACGGAAAATCCGTCTATACCCGAAAGTCCGCAGGAATATATGTGTGAAAGCATTTATATCACCTCAAGTAGTTGATTTTCTTCGGCTGAATACCATCAGTTTCATTGCTGCAAACGTAAGCGGTGTGCCGAGTATCGCCGCACAAATGTATGCAAGCGTTGAATTTAAGTTTAAAGCCGTAAAAATGAATACCATTAGGTATTGAAATATGAAGTTCGGTATATAGCTTATCGGAAATTTGAGAAACTTTTTAAGCGTCGGTCGTTGGTGAAACGTAAAGTGACAGTTTAAAAAGAATGAAGTTATTATGCTGACTATATATCCGAATATAAAGTTGGAACGTGAGTGTTCGGCGATTAATCGCAGTGGGTTGTCCGGTGCAAGAAACGCATTGTGAAGAATGTCAAGTAATGTGGCTGTGCCGACCGATACAGCAGTGTTCACAATGCCAAAAAGCATAAATATAACAAATTGCACCGTCATAAAAGGATGTATTACACGCATCATATTCGGCGAAACACGTTCTTCAAGATGTACACGCAAATTTGAAAGAAAACGCTCCAAATTAATCATCTCTCCTTTGAAATAATACTTACATTATATACTAAATCACGGATAAAAACAATAGTATTGAGGTTTAAAAAATAAAAATGTAAAAATTATAAAAAAACACTTGACAAATAAGTTAGGGTGTGCTATACTATTATAGCACTCTGAGAGAGGCGCTAAGTTAAATATCGCGGGGTAGAGCAGTTGGTAGCTCGTCGGGCTCATAACCCGAAGGTCGCTGGTTCAAGTCCAGTCTCCGCAACCATTAAAAAAACCAGTGTTTAAGCCGTTTGTGGCAAGTGCACTGGTTTTTGTTTTATCTTTTTTTCTTAAATTTCCCCTAAAATTTCCCCTCTAAGGATTTTTTCTAAGGTGTATTTTTAAGGTGTTTTTTGTGTTTTAAAATGTTTGTGATGTGGCTTTATCGTTTAGCATAGTGATATATTTATATACTGTACTTCGCCCCATATCAAGCATTTTTGCAAATTGCACTTTTGACATACTTCCGTATTCGCCATTTATCAATTTATTGTATTCTCTGATGAAGTCTGTCGGTACATCTGCTTTCGGTCTGCCTAAGCTATGTCCTTTTTCCTTTGCCGCCGCAAGTCCTTGATTAATTCTTGTTACTATCTTTTCGCGTTCTTGTTGTGCCATATGAGCCTTTAAGGTTATGACTATATCAATTATCATATTGTACATACTGTCGTTATTGGTGTTGTTCCAGTCGTTCATATAGGGAACATCAAGAGCAACTACTCTTACACCGATAGACTTTAGCTTTTTTAATTCGCTTATAACATCATCTGCGGAACGTCCTATTCTGTCTATATCGGTGATTATTAATATATCACCGCTTTTAAAGTGCTTGAACATATTACCGTATAAAGGACGGTTTTCCGCCGCCACTGTGCCGCTTATGGTTTCGCTTATCCATTCATTTACAATAAAGTTGTTTTCGTCTGCATAAGTCTGTATTGTAAGTTGTTGTCGGTCGTGCTTTTGCGTTTTCTTTGTTGTGGATATTCTTGTATATGCAAATATCATATTAATTAACTCCCTTTGGTTGTAATGTGTCTATGAAAACATATATTTTATATTTGTGGATAAAATACACGTTTTCAAGCGGTGGTTTGTATGTAATTTTGATGTATCGGAAAACATTTGATTTTGTAGACAGTGTTTAAAGCTGTTTTCGATGGAAGAAAGCTTCCGCCCTTTGAAAATCACTTTTCGCCGCTGGCTTTGCAATAGTGGTATTAAAAGCGTGTTTGGTAGTCCAAACTTCCGCCGCCTATTTCATAATAGCGATTTTTCAAAATTTCTTCTTCTGAAAAAAGGTTAATATTGCCGTCTGATGTAACATTGTTAAAAAAGGCAATTATCATATCTTTCCAGAGTTCTAAGTCGCTGTCGAAACCGTTCCCCCAATCGTATTCATCAATAAAAGCACTTAGCTTTGTTTGTACCTTTAGTTTATTTTCAGCGGTCAACGCTGGGTGTCGGTTGAGTTTGTATTCTTCGTAAATGTCAAAATACAAGTCTATAATTTTTTCAATGATGTCGTAAATTTTAATTTTTTCATCAAAAGAACACACCGTTTTGACGTTGGCAAAACCATTATTATTATTTATGTTATTCTTTATATTATTATGGGTATCAAAAATGTCCCTCCAAAAGTTGCAAAAATGTCCCTCCCTCGTGACATTTTTGTCACTGTAAGCGGAAGTTTTCTTCCGCTTATCTAAGTTGTTAATATATATCTTTCGGTTGTTGCTTGTACGTTCAATTTTTAAATGCTTGTTGTTTTCAAGTGATTTTATCAATCTTATAATTTGCTTGGTTGTGCATTTATATTGCTCCGCAAAATCTTTATTAGTTGCCCAGCAATACCCTTTTTTATCACAATATGCGGTTATAGTGCCGTATAATATCTTTGCTTTGTCAGTCAGTGTGTTATCATATCTCACCGCCGCTGGAATAACCGAAAATGTAGAGCCTTTTTCTTTTAGGGCGGCTAACTGTATTATTCGTTGTCTATTCTTTCGGATAACTTTTATATAGCCATTTTCTTTTAAAGCGTTAATTGCCCTAATAACAGTAATCTTTGAACATTCGTATAATTTTTCAAAATAATCATTAGTTGCCCAGCAACAACCTTTTTTGTTGCACAAAGCAGATATTTCACTATACAGTATTTTTGCTTTGTCTGTTATTGTATCATTAAGTAATACCGCCGCTGGAACAACTGAAAAGTTATTCGGTTTATTATTGTTTGTATTCATTTTAAATTACTCCCTTTAGAATGGTATGTTATTATACTAAGCCACCAATAAATAAAGGTGTCTGTGGTTTTCGGTGGTGTCAATCGCTATATATCCCTTTGTTTCTAAGAGGTTTAAACACTGTTCTACACGTCTGTTACTTATTTCGCATACTTCGGAAAGATATTTATTGTCAACAGTGCAATATCCGTAAATATTTGAACAAGTGGTAAGTTCACCGTATAATATCTTTGCTTTGTCAGTCAGCGTGTTATCATATCTCACTGGTGCTGGAATAATTGCATAATATGCTGGTGTTGGTTTTGTTTTTTTCATTTTAAATCACTCCAATCTTAAATATAGTGCGGCGGAATACTCAACCTTTCCGCCGCCGCAAGTCCTTTTTGTTATAGTGTTGTTTGTGTTTGGTTATGTAACCAGTTGAAAAAAGCGTCTTTCGGTATTACTATACGTCTACCTAATTTTATGCGAGGAAAACCCTCTGTCTTTACAAGGTTATACGCAGTAACAGGACTGATACTCATAACCGCCGCAATGTCGGAAACTTTTAGACAAAGTGGTAAATCATTCGCACTGGTGTAATTTGTTTTGGCTTTAATAACTTGTTCTTTCATTGTTTTCACTTCCTTTGCATTAATTTTACTGACAGTTATATTCTGATAAAATTAACTATCAGTTATTTTTAAATTTATTATACCATATATTTATTTTTTGTCAATAGTTGTGCTATTTTTATACTAAAATTGTTATATTAGTTTTATTATCTATTGACTATTTTTAATTTTTTTTGTAGTATATAATTATATTATTTTTAGAGGTGTTTAAACAATGATAGGTGAACGGTTGAAACAATTAAGAATAAAAAACGGATTGAAACAACAAGAACTGGCGGATATGTTCGGTTTATCAAGTGGCACTATTTCATTTTATGAAAGCGAGCAGAGGAAACCAGATATAGATTTTATTGTTGCGATAGCTAAATATTTTGATGTTTCAACCGATTATTTGCTTGGCTTAACAAACGCAATAGACAAGGAAAATATAGATATAAGCAAGGTTACAGGTTTGAATGATTTTTCATTAACGATATTAGAAAAATCCTCAAAAGAAAAAAATAATACGGCGGCGGATATTATAAATACTATTGTCGGAATGAGTTCTTTTAAAATGCTTGTGAATTTAATAAATGACAAAGATATAAAAGAAGTTCAAGAAGATATAACGGATAGTAAAATAAAAGATATTTTAACTATGGATAAAGAACAACAAAAAGCAATATTAAGTAAGTTATTGCCTATGTATAAAGAAGATATTTCAAAATTGCGTGATTTTGAGATAGAACGGTGTATAAATGATATAGCACACAAATTAAAATTGAAGTATGAAAATAATTTAACTGTGTTTTTTGACGGAATATAAAAAGGGTGGTGTTTTAAATGCCGAGAAAAGGCTTAAATATATCGAAATGCCATAAGGGTAAGTATGAATACTGGCGAGGACGTTATGAAAAGGGAATAGACAAAAACGGACGTATGACATACGGTGAAATTTATGCAAAGACATATGAAGAAGTAGAGGAACGACTTGTAAAAGTTCAAAATGAAATTAATGCAAATACATTTATTGAGCCTACAAAGATAACAGTTGCACAATGGCTTGACAGGTGGCTTAAAACGTATAAAGACACCAGCTTAACACAATCAACATACATCAGTTACAAAGGGATAATAGAAAACCATATAACACCAGCAATAGGCGGGCTTCGTTTGCAAATATTAAGCCTTGATATGTTGCAAGACTTTTTTAATAAAAAGGCGGCGGAAATTAACCCAAGAACAAAAAAGCCTTTAAGTGTGAAAACTTTAAAGAATATGAAAACAATGTTAGTAACGGCATTTAAGCAAGCTATTATAAGCGATATAATACACCGCAATCCAGCGGAATATATTGCACTTCCAAAGGCTGAAAAAAAGGAAATGCGTGTATTGACAAGAGAGGAACAACGGCGATTACTGGAGTATGTCAAAACTTCTGACAGTCGCTTTAAAGTTATTGTATTTATTGCCTTATGTACTGGTATGAGAGAGGGTGAAATCTCTGCTTTAACGTGGAATGACATTGATTTTGAAAGAGGAGTTATAACGGTAAATAAAACCCTTATGAGAGTACAAAAGAAAGACGGAAAAGGTACAGAAATAAAAATTACACCGCCCAAAAGCCGTAAATCTGATAGGGTGATACCTATGCAAATGGCTTTAATTTCGGAATTGAAGAAACATTATAAAAATATTACGGCTGAAAAGTTGCTTGCTGGGAGTGCATATGATAAAAAGTGTTATGTTGTATGTAATGAGCTTGGCGGATATGTTGAGCCAAGACAGATACAGAAGATATTTAAAGGCTTTACGGCGGCGGTAAAGCTTGACGGTGTGAATTTTCACGCATTGCGGCATACATTCGCTACAAGAGCGGTTGAAAGCGGTATGGATATAAAGACTTTAAGCACCTTGTTAGGACACGCAGACATTCAAACCACCCTTAACAGGTACGCACATACAACAGATGAACACGCAAGAAATGAGATTGAGAAAATGAGCGTTTTATTTTAACTTTTTTATTGTTATATGTGTATAATATAACGGCTCATATATGATTTATGCGTGAATTGGCATATAATCGCGTATAAAAGACGTTTTTATTAAAAAGACAAGTACCTATATTGCTTGATATTTGAATGATTTTTAAATGCGTTTTTGCGTGTTTTAAACTTATGCAAAATAAAAAAACGCTTATGGCGGCGGAAAGGTTGAGTATTCCGCCGCACAAGGCGGCTTTTATATTTGACTTTGTTGTTGATGTGTGATATAGCGTAGATATAAGGGAAATGGTGAACAGCCGTTTCTAACCTTTTAAGAATAGTTTTGGGTAGAAAATAATATTTCTATCCATAACCGTCCTATTGCGTTAGGACGGTTATTTTTATGCTATAATTCGATATTATCGCCAGTATCAGCCGTATATCTTGATTGTATAGCTTTTTTTATATATGCGTTTACACTTTCATTTTGTTCTTGTGCGGCGGTTTGTATAAGTTGCTTTGCACCTTTTTTGAAGCGTATTAAAGTAGTATCATAGTTATTTTTCATATATTTTGCGGTTGCTTTTTGTTGAGCCTTTGAAACTGTCATAATTTCACCTTTTTTTTCTTGACTTTGATGTTGATATGTGGTATAGTTTAGATATAAAAGGAACGGTAAACAGTCCGTTTCTGCATTAATAAGATTTTATTATTTTTTTGTAGAAATTCAATTTCTACCCAAATAACCGCCTTATGTCAGTAGGGCGGTTATTTCTTTAATATCCATACAATAAGCAAAATCAATACAAGTTGTATTGTGGTTTCACTCATAATATTTCCCTTCCGAAACAGAGCCGCCGCCGCTCCAATATATCAAGGTCACATAAATTTCTTTATCACCTACAATTAATCGCTTAATTGCAATTTTATTATAACATTCTCTATATATCGATTACAATATACATTTTACACAATATATTGATAACAATATTGTGTATTTTGTCTATTGATATATCGCTATCGATATAGTATAATATAATCATAGTCAAGGTTGACTACACAAAAAAACGAAAGGAGCGAAACACAATGAAGAACATTCACACAATCCGCCGCATAGTTGCAACTATGGCAAACAGGTTGAAGAAAATGGGCTTAACACTTTCCGCCGCTTTTAAAAAGGCTTGGGAGCTGATAAAAGGTAAGGCTATCGAAAGTAAAGTAGCTGGAGTAACCAAAGGAAACAGACAAAAGGCACTTGCACGCATTGCGGCGGCATATCGCCCTAATCAAGTAAAGGTATGGCTTGAACGTGACAAGGCAAACTTACACGATAACAACGCAGTAAATGTTATTGTGTCGGTGAACGGTTCGGATAACTATAATTTAGGTTGTATTCCTCGTAATCTTGCTTATGTGGTATCGGCACTTATAGACAAAGGCTTTTACATAAAGGCAATGTTTAAAGAGATTAGAGGGCATTACGCAAGCTATATGAATTATGGTGCGGTGATAACATTGCAATTAGCATAAATAAAAAAGCCTTGTACAAGCTACCAACTCATACAAGGCAAGTGCATTTGCCAACAAAAGAGGAAATACACACAATTTATCACACAAGTAAATTATAGTGTATTTCCTATGTAAAGTCAAGATTTTAGGAGGTATTTTTTATGGAAAATAATGATTTTGTATGGTTGCCGTCATTGGGACAAGACGCAGAAAATATTACACATTTCTTTTGCAAGACGGTACAACTTGAAAATGAAAGCGATATTAAGAGTGCATATAACAATGTAGTGCAACACCTTGAATATTTTTCTAACGGTCATTCGGTTGTTTATGGTGTTCGTGCTATATCCGCCAAAGATAATATTATTCAGTATTTTTTCAACGGAGAAAATGCAGTTCCGGGATATATACGTTATTGGCTAACTGAATACTATGGCAATAGATTTGGTGATATAAGCAAGTATTCAAACCGTCATTTAGAAACATATAAAAAACTTAGAAAATTATACTTACAGATAGACAAGAAAGAACATTTTAAATGGTCGGTTTACAAAGGTGTAAGAAGTATTTTAGGGAAAATACACATAGATATATAAAATGTTTATGAGCGGCGGAAATGTTGAGTATTCCGCCGCACAAGGCGGCTTTGATAATGTGTAAGGCTTTTTATATAAAGCTACTCTTAAAGAGATTAGAGGACATTATGCAAGCTATATGGTCTATGGGCGGCGGTAACTTTGCTGTTAGCAATAAAAAAGCCTTGTACAAGTTACCAACTCATACAAGGCAATACCACCGTCCTAAAAGGATTAGAATAATTATACTATACGCAATAAGAAAAGTCAAGTAGTAAAGGGGTTTTTAAAATGGATAATTTAATTAAAGATATAGAAGTAGTGGACGAAATAGGTAAGGCAACAGATATGGCAATAGATATAATGTGTTTATCGCAAGAAATCAGAAACGTTTTTTTTTCACCAAAATTTGAAACAGAACACGAACAACAAGTTTTTGTGTGGCACATATACGAAAGAGCCACCTCCTTATTTAGAATATTAGACAATTTGATATTTGACTTGTCTAACATTCTAACAATTTTAGACAAGTCCCTTAACGAGCGAACACTTGAAAGCAACAACACAACGCAAGACAACACCGAAAGCGAAAACAGCAACGGCGATAACTTACATACGGCATAAATATATAATAAAAAACCGCTTATGGCGGCGGAAATATTGAGTATTCCGCCGCATAAAGCGGTTTTTTTAATCAGTAAATAGATATAACACCAGTATCAGCCATATAAGGTATTACTGATAAGGTGAAAATGCCTTTAATCAGCCTTTACGGTCGTTTTAAGGGTGTATAATAAAATCTTACAACCAGCGGCGGAAAGGTTGAGTATTCCGCCGCACAAGGCGGCTTTTGTCGGTATTATTTGTTGACGGTGAAAGTCTGCAAGAAGTAAATTTAATCTTTAAAAATGTAAAATTTAACAGTTTAACCCCCTTGTCAAAACTTGCGTGCATATGCGTAAGGTTATGGCTACGGTCTATGGCATAGTATAGTTAGACAATTTTAGTACCCCCTACACCCTTTGTATGTAATAAATATTTTTAATTTTTTTCTTGATAAGCCTTGCTATATGGGGCATAGTCTGATTATTTTTTTATGCCTTTGTATGCGTTGTAAGGTAATCGGTGGCAGAGTGTAAGCCGTTCGTGATAGAATAAAAAAAAAGACTTTGACGTCTATTATACATAATGTGCTATTGTGTATAATGCGAACGGTCTAATCCCTACAAATATATGCACAAGAAAAAAGGCTTTTCATTATACGTTAGACATTTATGTATAGTCGCTTTTAAAAAAGGGTATTCCGCCGCTGGAAAAAGTCTTTAATATTATTACACATAACCCTGTATTGTGTGTAATACATTCGATTTAGTTCCTACAAATATATGCACAAGAAAAAAGTTGGTTTCATTACACGTCAGTCACTTATGTGTAATAGATATAAAAAATAAGTGTTTTTGTTTCTTTAAATTCCCCTTAATTCCTTTTGATTTTTCCCCTAAAATTTCCCCCTAAAAACTTGGGAAATAATAAAAATAGTATAATGTAATAAATTGTATATGATGTGAAAGTGTAGTATTTAAGCCGTTTTATAAGCTGGTATAATATAACAAAACAAGAGCCTTATAACTCATAACCCGAAGGTCGCTGGTTCAAGTCCAGTCCCCGCAACCATTAATATGTACGCCCAAGTTTACGGTCACTGTTCCGTCTGCGTGGGCGTATATTTTTGTTACAAAATTGCGTATCAATGTGTTAGAATCAGTGGAATCAATGTTTTCTGCTGATTCTTTTAGCATTTCAACTAATTTATCACGGTTTAATGTGCGTGTTTTATTTTTTTCTTTGTACGTAATGACGTCCTCTAACTCACTTTTACGAATGCGTAGCTTATCAACTTCATCTTTTAGTTCGGGAATATTAACACCGCCTAAAATGGCATTTATACCGTTGGTTATTTTTGTTTCGATTTCAGATAATTCCTTTTTCTCTGCTGACACGTCCGGTGCGGCGGAATTAACCTGCTTGCAAATTTCATCAGCCAATGTTTCAAAATCTGCGGTTTTTAAATAGTGTTTTATTTGCATTACTACAAATGTTTCCAATCTATCAGCATTTATATTTTTTGTACAACAGGTGTGCGTGCGGTATTTGTTACCGCAAATATAGTACGGTGTACTGATTTTTTTTTGATTAGTTGACGTATGACCTACAAATGTAGCACCACATTTATCACATTGTATTAAACCGGACAACAAATAATTGTGTCTGCAGGACTTTGACGTTGCACGTCTTGAATTATCTTTCATTCTTTCTTCAACCTTTCTCCAAATGGTTTCATCTATAATTGGTGGGATTGCATTTTCAATGCGGACAATATCGGGATTAGGTCTACCGCCTGCCCATTTACCCATAATTTTGATTTTTCGTTTATTCCACGTATAAACACCTATGTATCGTTCATTTTTCAAAATAGAATATAACGAATTTTTTCCTAATGGGCGACCTGCCTTGCCAACTGCTCCGTCTAATTCTTTTAAAATTTCATTATATGAATGTCCGTCAGCATACATAGTAAAAATAGTTTGGACGATTTTAGCCTCTTTTGGGTTTATGATATAGTTACCGTCATTAATGTCATAGCCTAATGGCGGGTTTCCACCGCAAAAAATACCTTTTTTTGCCCGTTCATTTTTGCCGTCTATAGATTTTTTTCGTGTGTCCAAAACCATATGTTGACCTATTCCGGCGGTTATTAATTCTGTTAGATATGTATTCGGGTCTAAAATGTCACCTAAATGTTGATTGCACGATATAACCTGTATATCTATGCGTGCCATTTCTTGTCTAAATGAAAACCAATCAACGACGTTTCTACTGCCGCGTGAAATATCGTAGATGATTACCGCGTCAAAAAGATGTTGTTCAGCGGCGGCAAGCATTTGTTGGAATGCAGGTCGGTTTGTGTTTGTTCCGGTCATAGCCTCATCGGAATACACTTTCAGCAAATTTATATCGTGTTTTTCACAGTATTCTTGTATGGCCGTTGTTTGATAGGCTATACTGTTATCTGTTTGAAATTCTGTACTATATCGTGCATATCCGACTGCATTAATTTTTTTGTTCATAAAAATAACACCTCTATCAAATTAATCTTAAAAATATTACTGTGTTTTTTTCTCATCGTAAAAATCCCTTTCATTTTAAATTATTTTATCGGATAATTTTATAAAAATTTGCCCCTTTTCATCAATTATCCGACGTCTTCCATACCGGAAGAATTATAATCTTCTTTTTTATATTTGTCTTTAACCATATCTATGGTTTGTAAAATATATTCTTGCCCTTGTTCTGATAGCATTCGGAACGTATTCAATAAATAATTTTCGTTTTCAGTCAGTATAGGACTATTTAAAATGATATTGTCGGCATCATCTTGACCGTCAACATTATCTAAATATTTTAAGGCTACATTGCCAAATAACAGATAATCAGCAGTTACATCTAATATTTCTGATAATAATTTTATTTTTTCAACATCAGGTTCACGTTTTCCGCTTTCATATAGCGAATATGTTGACGGTGCGACCCCAATAGATTCAGCTAATTCTTTTTGAGATAAATTTTTATTAAGTCGACACTGTTTTAAATTATTGAAAAAACACATAAATAACACCGCCTTTAAAATCTTTGCATTTTGATAAATAAAGTATAACAATAAAAAATTGTTTTGTCAACAATTATTTTGCAAAATGCAAAGTTTTTTGTGAAAAGCTATTGACAAATTTGCAAAATGCAATTATAATACAATTAAAGTTTGCGAAATGCAACGAAAGGAGTGATATACATATGTATAAAAATTTACAAGCGGAACAAGCAAGAAAAAATATGACAAATCAACAGGTTGCAGATTATTTACACATTTCAAGGGTTTCATATGAAAACAAAAAGAAAACAGGAAAATTTGTAGTAACCCAAATCACAGCTCTATGCGAATTGTTTGAATGTAGTTTTGAATATCTATTCGCAACGGACGAGCAGAAAACAGCCTAAGGCGGCGGAAAGGAAGTAGGAGTATGGAAATAACACAAATAATCACCTCCATTCTACGGTGATTATAGCACAAAATGACAAAACATACAAATGAGAACATAGTGAGGCGGAGAGGAGAGAAAACAATGGAAACCCGAATAGAAATAGATATTAATGCACATAGTCCGACAAATGACGAAATGTGCAAGATTATAACAGGTAAAAATATTTCGGATTTTGCACACGAATTACAGATAAATCCGAAATATGATTATCTGTTTGACAAAACAGCATAGTTAAAATAGGTTCGCAGGCAGATACGAACCGCCCGAATAGTAGTCCCCCCTTAATACATTATGAAATTTTAATGAAATCTGATAGGGCGGTTCCTATGTGCCTGCGAACAGAGGGAAAGGAAGATTTAAAATGTACGACGAATACATAGAAAAAATAGATAGGTTAAATGAACAGGGCAGACGTTTGGCCCTGCAAATGTTGGACGATTTACTGTCCAACAAGAAAAACCGCAAGGACTACGAAAGTCCGCGACAGAAGTTTTTGCGCGAAACGGATGAGGTTTTAGCATTGGTGAACCGTGAAAGCGGAGCAACGGTCAATGCCAAAAAGGTATTGCCGTTGTTCAAAAAGAAAGTGCCTGCGATATGAGTTACAGGCAAAAGACATACAATCATCAATGTACGGTATGCGGTCAATGGTATATGACATATGTTGACCCGAAGAATATACCGGGGGCGGTAACACCGACAGGCGGTTTTATCTGTCAGAAATGCAGACAGGCGAAACAGCCTATAACACACCGAACGCCACCGCCCAAAACGGTGCAAATGTCAATCGACGAATTGACACAAAAAAAATAGTGGTTCAGCCAAACCACTACTTTTTGAAATACTATATGTGATATAAAGATACCCACATATCTATTATATCATATATCGAAAAAATAGGCAATAGCAAAAAACAAAAAAAACCTTGATTTTTCAAGGTTTTATAACTTGTTTAAGTAATTAAATTTAGGACGAAAGCAGATTAAGATATATGGCATACATAGAAAAAACTATCATTGCAGGGGAACACATTTTCAAAGAAAAAAGTTTCTCTGCAAGATACGGTAAAAAAAACATTCCAAGAGGTCCGAATTGGAATGAATGTTCAGAGGTTCAACGGCGAAGAAATGAGTTGTTGAAGAAAAAAAGAATTGTTTGGAATATCTGTACAAATTTCAAAAAGTCGGATTGGTGGGTGACATTAACATACAGACGTACGGAACGTCCCGATAGTATGGTAATGGCAAAAAAACAACGCAGTCGATTTATTCGACGATTGCGAGAAAAGTTAAAGAAGAAAGACATACCGCTGACCTATACGGCAATGACCGAACGCGGTGTCAAGGGTGGGTTACATCATCATTTTATAATCAAAAATGTGTTTGACATAGGTATCATTATAAGCCTATGGGAACACGGCAAGGTGCATATAGAAAATATATACACTGATTCAATGTATGATTTGGCAATGTATTTTGTAAAAGGCGATAGCGAGAAAACGGAAAAAGATTTCACAAGTAGCCGAAATATGAAAAAACCAAAAATCAGATACAGAATAATACAAGCCGAAAGGTGGACAAGCACACCGAGAGCGAAAAAACACTATGAAATAATACATAGGTTTGACGGGTTCCACGATTTCAGCGGTTTTCCGTACCAAGAGTATGTAATGGTTAGGCGGTGTTGAAAAATGAATGACGGTTGTAACGGTTGTAAATACGAAGATACACCGTGCATAATTCGGATATGCGGAAACGCACCGAGAGCAACGGCAGACGATATTAAATCATTTAAAAAATGTGTCCTGCTAAACAGGGCAAATCAAAAAAAGAGAGGTAAACATTATGGAAAGAATGACAGCGGAGCAATTCCGCGAATTAACAAATGAAAATAATAACAACGGCGAACAAATTTTGAGGAATAAGGTTAGTTCGGCACGTGGCCGAGCGTTTGAGGGTTTATTGATGAGAGGGTGCAACTATTACCGTCAAAAAGAGATGGCGATAATTAATAAAGTCAATGAACCGTACATAGTTACGAAAAAAACAACAGGGAATAAATTCAGCGGTCGTTTTACAGGTCGAGCAGAGCCGGATTTCAAAGGGGTTCTGTACGGCGGTCGTGCTATCGCCTTTGAGGCAAAAAGCACGCAAAAAAGCCGTATTCAAAGAAGTGCGTTGACCGACACGCAGATGGAGTGGTTGCGAGAACAGAAGAAATTTGGAGCACTCACATTTGTAGCAGTGAATATACAGGAAAAGTTTTATACAGTCCCGTTTGACTTGTGGGATAATATGAAACTGTTTTATGATAAAAAATTTCTAATGCATGACGATATAGCTGATTACGAGGTAATATACGACGGTTCCGTACGATTTTTGGAATTTGAAAACGGCGGAAAAATAATATAGGAGGGGTAATAATGACGAAAGAGAAAATATTGCCATTGGCACTGATAGTTCTACAGGGTGCGTCAGCTATCCCGTATACAATTACGGGTGATTGGCGACACACAATATACTGGATTGCGGCGGCAGTACTGAACATTGCCGTAACATTTTGACAGGGGGCGGGATAAATGAATTTAGAATACATACTGAAATTATGCAAGAAAAACCGTCAAATAATGCTACTGTCATACGGCGGATATAAATTTCTATCCGAGGGCCACGTAGCGGTTATGGTGCAAGGAATTTGTCCGAAATGGACGGTTGATGATTATTTTACCGCAATAGGCGGTGACAATGAGGTCAAAGATATTTTTACATTGACAGATAACACAGAAAAACCACAACCGATTATTGATGTTGACGAATTGAAAGAGTTACAGCCGTTAAAATATTCGTTAACTTCCGGCAAACAAACATACAAAATGTTTGTTATGGCAGACGGAAAAATAATGATAATACAGGAAAAATATTTAGACGTTTTCCGTGATGAATTTGCGCCGGAATATTATTATCGAGATAATCCGTTAGAACCCAATGTATATGTGGTTGTATCGGGTATATGCGTTGGGATAATAATGGCAATGTATTTCGATATGCAACAGTTGGCAGATTTCGGTGGAACTCTGAGAGAGGGTTTCAAACGAAATTTGAAAGACGGATTTTTAGATATGGGCGGTCAAATGGAACTGTCAGATTAAAAATCCCAATCGATTGAGAAGAAAGAGAGGAAAAAACAATGATAAACACGGTCATAAAACAGATAGAGGGGCAACAGGCAGGAAAGGAAAATACTGCGCCATATTATGTTGGTGAACAGTTGAAAGCCATCATCAGAAACAATCCACAGGCGGCGGAAATCGTCGGACAGGATTTAAAAATTAAAGAAATGAGCATTGTTGAGTGTGAGAAAAAAATAAAGGGATATGCAGACAAACATAAAACGGGTAATTTCGCATTTGTTTCACCACAACAGGCAGAAAAAATAATTTGTGAATTTTACGGAATACAGACAACAGCTCCGGCGGCGGAAAAATCTAAAACGGCTGACAAAATCGTCACATTGGCAGATTTAATATAGGGGGGCGGTACAATGTGCGAAATAGATTATATACTGTCGGAACTGAAAGAACCGCCCGAAGGTTTGTACGATTGGTGTCGTAAAAAATGCCGACCCGAATTTTTAGTATATAAAACGGCGTACTATTATGAACCGTTAGAGGACAGGAGAGTTAAAGGTGTAGAGTGTAAATGTACAGATTGCGGCGAGAGCATATTTTTGGAATATGTAAAGAAAAACGGCAAAATCGGATTTATACACCCTGCAACAAATGAAGTCATAATCGGTAGACAAGTAACCAAATGCCCTGTATGCGGTGCAGAGGTCGTTGCGGTACACGTCAGCCAATTAGGCAGCAAATACGGGACAGTGGTAGGGCGGTTGTACCCTGTAACATTCCACAATGTTGGTGGTAATGTAGCCGTACTATGTTGGTATGCTGAACGTCGAATTGACAGAACCGGCACAGTAAGTTTAACGATACAGCCATATACAGGTGCAATATTTACCGGAACACAGTCGGTCAGAATAACCGGATATTATCGAAATTATTGGAATAAATTTTGTAGTCTTGGCGAATGGGAAACCCGAAAAAGGTTCAAGGACTGCGTTACAAGTGTTAGCTATAATGAAATATACGAGCCGGAAAAAATACCGGACGTATTAAAAGGCACGTTCGCAGAAAATGCAAAAATGGATATGTATTTAAAATGTGCAGACAGAACATATCCGGTGACATATCTGCGGTTATATCAAAAATATCCGAATGTTGAAAATTTAGTGATGAACGGTTTGGGCGGTTATGTAACATCACTGATAAACGCAACAATAACATATACCAACAATACACCGACATTGAAAAATTTTAAGGGGCTAAAGCTGAAAAAGGCAAAGCCTAATGAAATTTTAGGCATCAGCAAAGAGGAACTGCGGTGCATAAAACAAAATGAGTGGGATAGCAGTAAAATAGACCTGTATGTACATACACATACGCAGGGTGTAACGTTACAGAATATTGATAGAATTGTACATAAATACGGTTCACGAATTGAACCGTTAATCGGAACAGGTGCAGATATACCGAAAACAATGCGTTACATTAAAAAACAGCAAAAAAATTTAGAGGATGCAGGCACATATTTCAACAGGGTGCAGTACATTGTTGACTATTGGAATATGTTGCGAAAAAACGGTCATTATACGACCGATACGGACATTCTATATCCGCAGAATTTAGTAAAATCGCATAATGATGAACAACGGATTTTACAGATTGCCGCAACAAAAGAGTTGGAGAACGATTTCAAGAAACAATATAACAAACTAAAAAAATATTGTTTCACCTGCGGCGGTTTATCAATACACCCTGCCGAAACAGAAATTGAAATGATAGACGAGGGCAGAGAGTTACATCATTGCGTAGCGACGTATGCTAAACGTCACGCGAGCGGTAAGACGGCTATATTTTTTATCCGTCATATAAATGAACCGGATAAACCGTATTTCACACTGGAATTCAATTTTGACCGAATGTGCGTTATACAAAATCGTGGATTGCGAAACTGCGAGAGAACGCAGGAAATCCAAGATTTTGAAGAAAAGTGGGTTGAGTTCGTCAAGAACACAGCCGGAGTGAAAAAAGAAAGGAAAGTAGCATAATGGAAAATAAAAATGAAATTATCGAGGCGGAATATAGAGAGATAGACAGTTGTACACTGCCAGAAATTACGGCTGAAATTAAGTACATCACCGAGAGTATGAACAGAACGTTATTAATCGGGATAATCGAAATCGGTAAACGTTTTGAAATCGCAAAAACACTGGTCGACCACGGAAAGTGGGGCGAGTATTGCGAAAAGTATACAGGCTATAGTCAGAGTATGGCCGAAAATTACATAAAAGCATATAAAGAATACGGAAAAGATCAACAGAGCCTGTTCGGTGATTTCACAAAATCCAAATTGATTGGGAATTTGGGAATTACAAAATTAATCGAACTGACCGCCATTCCGGCAGATGAGCGAGAGCATTTCGTTGAAGAAAACAACATAACAGAGGAAACCACCGTTAAACAACTGCACAAGTTGATACAGGAAAAGACTGACGCACTGGCACAGTCGGCGGCAAAGCAGGCAGAGGCTGAAAGAAAGCTGAAAGCAGAGATAGAGAAAAACAAACAGGCGGCGGAAGAAAAACAATCAATGATTGAACGCCTGCAAGCGGAATTAGACAGCCGAAATGCGGAATCTGCAACGGTCCCGCAAGACGAGTTAGAGAAGATGATGCAAGAGGCAGACGAAAAAGCAAAAAAATCACTGCAAGCGGAAATTGATAGATTGAAAACGGAAAAGAAAAAAGCGGAGCAAGCGGCGGAAAAAGCGGAGCAAGCGGCGGAAAAAGCGGAGCAAGCAGCCAAAAAATCGAAACAAAAGGCGAAAAATGCGGAACAACAGTACAAAAAGCTACAAGATGATGTTTCGAGCGAAAAGGAAAAGACAGCGGCGGCGGAAAAAGAAAACGAGGAGTTAAAAAAGACCATTGAAAAACTGCAGAAAGAATCACTGTTAGGCAGTAATGAAAAAATGGTTAAACTGCAAATGTGTTTTGAACAGGCACAAAGCAGTATTATAGCGGTTAAAACCGCACTTGCGGCGGTTGAGGGGTCGGAGAAATACGACAAATTGTTTGAGGCGGTAAAAGAAACGTTAAAAGGAAAGGTGGAAGAAATATGAACCGAAAAGAAACAACCGAGTTTTTGAGTAATTTACTCGTTGAAAGATTATCGGGTAGGGGTAAATACTACGCAAGCGAAGTTACACTTGATTATAGTGGTGGAAAAGGCGAAAAAAAACGTGTTGATTTTATACAATTCGTGCCAAAAAATCAAAGCACGAGTGGAATTGAAAAAGGCGAGTTTGTTTTTTACGAAATCAAGAGTTGCAAGGCTGATTACCATAGCGGCAACGGCTTAAATTTTGGTGGTGACAGAAATTATGTTGTCACAACAATGGAAACATATAAACAAATTAGGCGTGAAGTGCCATGGAGCGTAGGGGTATATGTGGCGTGTCCCGAGAGCAGAGAACCCACAGATGAGTTTAAAAGTCCGACACCAATAGATGATAAAACGGTAGATTGGACGTTGAAAATTGCAACAGTGGCACACCCAAAGGACCGTCAAAGGTCAATGTCGCAGTTGTTGTTTTATATGTTAAGGTCGGGAAAGTGAGGACAAAAAATGAGAAAGACATATTGTTCAGTATGTGGAAAAATGATGAACGAAAAAATCGACGAAAACAGTGGTAAACCGTTTAAAATACAAATGTGTTCCGTGAGCTGTATCAGCGAGGCGTGGCATAATGTCACCGAGGCACTGAAAAAAGGTGTACGTCCCGAATGGGTGTACATCTGCAACGGTGAACAACCGCAACCACAGTCACGAAGTAACAATAAACGGTATATATACCATAATCGAATTGTGTTTTTACAAAATCAAGGGTTCACGATTAAAGAAATCAGCGAAGAATTAAATATCGCGATAGCGACGGTATACGGTTCGTTAAAACAGTACGGAAACGAAATGATATAAAAACGGGAAGGAAAAATAAACAATGAGAAAGTATAAATCAAAGTACGGAAAACCGTACATACGTCGTCTGAAAGCGGGCGATTTAAAGAAAATTCGCAACGCCGGAGGAATGTGGGCGATTATGTGCAGATGGATTATAGATTCAGCGCGCAAGAGAAACAAACAAGTATATGTACTGACACTGTTCGGTATCAATAATATTATAAATATTGACTATGACAAAACGATATTGAAAGAACTTTTTACAGATCCGGAAATAACAAACAAAGAATACAACAAGATATGCAATAGATATAAAAATACTGCTCAAACGGATATACAATGTAGAAGGGCAATAAGAAGAACAATACAAACAGACCAAGAGGTAAAGGCTATACAACAGTTGGGAATTGTGGCGGCACGAGCGACAAAAGAAATAGCAGGGTTGAAAGGGGTACAAAAATGAACAGACATGAAAAAGAAAAATTTATAGCAGAAAAAAACAACGAAATAAATAATATCTTTGAAGAACTCACAAAAAGTAAAGAACCACATAAAGAATTTGCGAAAGCAAAGAAAAAATTTATGGAGGTACAAACCGAATTAATGAGAAGTTATGTTTCCGAATTAGAGGACGTTATAAATCCGATGAACGAAACAGTAAAAGTTCCGTTAGCGGCGGCATTAACGCTTGTTGCAGATTTAATAAAACAAGATATGTCATTCACCGATAAGAAAATGATAGACGTGTTGTGTTTTATAAATGCAGCACAATTAGAACCGGATGAGGAGGAAAAACATTGAAAAGATTAATCAATCCAACTCGCAGACAAAAGACATTCCTTGCAGAACACGGCTTGAAAGCCGAAAATTGGAAGATTGAAAAGGAAACACCGGAATATATCTATGTTGTCAGTAAAAACGGACAACATAGACTGTTAAACAAAAATTAAAAATCGCAATCGATTACGGAACAGGGGGCATATCATTGACGCAAAAAGAATTACAGGAATACAGAAAAATAATGCGAAATGCCGAGAGCATTGAATATCAGATACAGAAATTGCAGTCGCAAATAAACAAAGTGACGGCAATAGTCAATGATATGCCACGCGGCGGAAAGTCAACCGATAAATCTGAATTGATTTGCAAATTGATTGATTTACAGGAACAATATAAAACAGAATATTCAACGGCGGCGGAAAAGTTGAAAACAATCGAAACTGCGATTGCGGAGCTGTCGGACCCACAGGAACAGGCGGTACTGCGATATAAATACATATTAGGACTGAAGGAAAATAAAATCTGTATAAAAATGAACTTTGAAAAAACTAAAATATACGAAATTCATAAATCAGCGTTAAAAAATTTGCAAAAAAATAAAAACGCGGAGTAAAACGGAGTATATTTCGTGTTATTATAGTAATGTGAAAAATTCACAATAGGGTTTTCTCCTTTTTTTCTTCTATCAATCGGGAACCGCCGTAGCGTGTAAACGGCGGTTTTTGATTGCGAGAAAATCCCAATCAATTACGAAAGGCGGACGGAACATTGAAAATTGTAAATAAAAATATTTCGGATATAAAACCATATGAAAACAATCCACGCATTAACGTTGACAGCGTGGATAAAGTGGCGAACAGTATCAAAGAATTTGGATACAGAGTGCCAATCATCATAGATAAAAACAATGTAATCGTCGCAGGACACACACGTTTGCTTGCGGCGGAAAAGTTGGGTATAACGGAAATACCGTGTATAGTCGCAGATGATTTAACAGAACAGCAAATCAACGCGTTCCGTTTGGTTGATAATAAAACAACTGAATTTTCAGATTGGGACTATGAAAAATTAAAAGAAGAACTGTATGCGTTAGATATGGATTTATCGGAATACGGTTTTGAAAAAATCAGCGAAGAATTTAAAGAGGCGTTAGACAACACCTCAAAAGAGCTGTCGGCAGATGAATATAACGACGATAATTTTGAGTGCACCTGTCCACGTTGCGGGTTTAAATTTAACAGGTGATGAATATGTGGAAATGGAAACTACGTGATATAAACCGTGTACAGAAAAATGGATTGAATGTGTTCAGTTGTTTTTCCTGCGGCGGTGGGTCAACAATGGGATATAAATTAGCCGGATATACGGTGTTAGGCAACTGCGAAATTGACGAAAAAATAAATAAAATGTATGTTGCAAATCATCACCCAAAATACAACTATCGTATGGATATACGACAATTCAAAAAATATGCGAATATTTCTGATGAACTGTATCAGTTGGATATATTGGACGGTTCACCGCCTTGCAGTACATTTTCTATCGCAGGTGATAGAGAAAAGGCGTGGGGCAAAACAAAGGTGTTCCGAGAGGGACAGTCAGCACAAACGTTGGACGACCTGTTTTTTGAATTTATCGACGTGGCCGAAAGGTTAAAACCGAAAGTGATTGTAGCCGAGAATGTCAAGGGAATAGTACAGGGAAATGCAAAGGGATATGTAAACGAAATCATAAAACGATTATCGGCAATCGGTTATGATACGCAGATGTTTTTATTAAACGCTGCATTTATGGGAGTACCGCAACGACGTGAACGTGTGTTTTTTATATCACGTCGGAAAGATTTGAAGTTTGGTAAACTGTCACTGAATTTTAATGACAAACCAATATTGTTCGGCGAAATCAGTGACGGCAACGGCAGACCGATCAACAAATCATCATTGCTATATAAACGGTGGTTACACAGACGACCAACAGACAAAAACGTTGGTAGTATCAATGAACGATTGACGGGCAAAGACAGTAATTTCGGCACACAGATATGTCACACAAATAGGGTAGCCAATACATTGGTATCGGGTGGAGCATATGTGTACTACGACAAACCGTGTTATATATCCGATATGGATATGATACATATGCAGACGTTCCCCGAGGATTATAATTTTATGGGACAGTCGGTACAGTATGTATGCGGAATGTCTGTTCCACCATTGATGATGAAACGAATTGCAGAACAAATTCATCTGCAATGGTTTAATAAATAAAAAAAAAGACGTGAGGTGCGGGAACACCTCACGCCATACATCAGAGCAGTACCTCTGACGCAGATAGTTTATATATTCGCGAACATTAACTATCTGCATTATTATATTACAAAAAAAGAGGTAATTCAAGTGTATAATGATGTAAACGAGAAAATAAAAACAGCCCTGTTAAAACGTGCGACAGGGTATGAAGTAGAGGAAAAAGAAATAATCATTGACAAAAATAAAAAAGACACAGGCAAAGTCAAGGTCATAAAGAAACATATTCCACCTGATGTAAATGCAATCAAGACCGTTCGGAATATGTTGGAAAGGGGACAATGGAAATGAGAAAGAGCTGTCCGTACTGCGGACGTATTCACGACGTTATGTACAAATGTCCACAGGCAAAGCGTAGGCAGAGCCGGAATAAAAAAAAGTATGAATATGACAGATACAGAAATACAATTTCGTGGCAACGCAAACGCAACGAGATAAAAGAACGTGATATGAATATGTGTCAAATATGCGTGCGTGGATTGTATAAATACGGTGCACGTCAATACAATACGAACGGTATCAGTGTTCATCACATTGTACCGCTGAAAGACAATTACGAACTGCGAGATGAAAACAGTAACTTAATCAGCCTTTGTGAATGTCACCATAAAATGGCAGACAGCGGCGAAATTCCGAAAAAAGTATTGCAGAAAATCGCATTGGAGCAGGAACAGACACCCCCCGGCCATTAGAATTTTTTCGGCTGGGGGATTTGTACAGGAAACAAGGGGTATAAGCACACAAAAAATTCCCAAAATGAAATTTTAAAATTGAAATTCAAAAAATACGAGAGGTGAGGGAGGTATGGCACGACCGGCGAAATCGGTAAAAACACAATCACGACACAACACAAAATCGGAAGAAAAACAACGTCAAGAAGTCGAAGAAAAAATTCGTGGAAAAGCTGATAACCTCCGACCTCCGACGTATTTATCGAACAATCAAAAAAAGATTTTCCGAAAGATAAAAAAGGAATTGGACGAAAGCGAAATTTTGAGTAATTTGGACGTGTATATTTTAACACAATTTTCGATTGCAGTTGACCGATTACAGGATATAGAACGCAAAATAAATGATGATTTTTCATTGATTTTTAATAAAGATTTTATGGCAAGTAAGGACAAATACACAAAAGATTTGTACCGTTGTTGTAATGAATTGTGTCTGTCACCGCAGGCACGAGCAAAGATAGGCAGTTTAAATTTAACGGCAAGCAAAAACAAAGAGGATCCGCTGTTAAATGCACTGAAAGAGGCGAACGAATATGATGGATAGAAAACACAAAGCGTATAGATATGCGCAAGACGTTTGCGACGGAAAAATCAACGCGCCGAAATACGTCAAACTGCAATGCAAAGAATTTTTGCAAATTGCAGATGAGCAAGACAACGAGTTTTGCATATCAAAGAAAAAAGTTCAACTGATAGACAAACTATTAAAATTAATGATTATGCCGTCGGGAATGGCAAAAAATCAAACTGTATACGACAGTCTTGCGGGTTTTCAGTTTTTTCTGATTATCGCGGTATTGTGTACGGTATACAGGGGAAATAAAAATAAACGAAAATATGAAACAGCATTATTGGAAATATGCCGAAAGAACGGTAAGACAATTATTATCGGCGTCATTTTCATACTGCTGTTTTTTTGTGAACCGAAATTTTCAAAGTTCTATTCGGTCGCACCGGACGGAACATTGTCAAGAGAAGTGAAAACGGCAATCCGAGAGATTATATTGTCAAGTCCTGCATTAATGGATAGGTTCAAAATTCGTAGGGATGATATTAAATGTCTGCTGAATGAGAATGTATATATCCCGTTGAACTATTCCAACTCAAGACTTGACGGACGTCTGCCAAACGCATTTTTGGCGGACGAAGTGGGAGCATTACCGAACCCATATGCGATTGAGGCAATGCGTTCAGGACAGCTGACAATACTGAATAAATTAGGCTGTATCATTAGCACTAAATACCCGACGTTCGATAATCCGTTCGAGGACGAAGTACAGTATGCAAAAAACGTTTTGGACGGAGTAATCAACGACAACAAGGTTTTTGCACTGTTATATGAGCCGGACAATACCAAAGAAGATGAATGGATGAGGGACGACGGAATACTGGAGCAGTCCAATCCGTTGGCATTAGAAATTCCAAGCATAATGAAAGATTTGAAAGACAACAGGGAACGTGCGATACAAATGCCGAGCCGCCGTGAAAATTTTGTTACAAAGCACTGCAACATAATTTATCAAGGAATAGGAACTGAAAGCTATATTGACGTTGCAGACGTAAAGGCGTGTCGATTAGAGAACGGCGAGATTGATTGGACTGGATTAGACGTTTATATTGGTGTCGATTTGGCGGAAACAACTGATAACTGTGCCGTTGTAATGGTGGCATATGTTGACGGAGTGGTTTATTGCGAGCCACTGGCATTTATACCCGAGGCACGGACAGACGAAAAAAGTGCGACGGAACGTGTGGATTACAGGCATTTTATAAAACAAATGCAGTGCGTGGCGTGCGGTGACAGAGTTGTCGATTACGCGGTCATTGAAGAATATGTAATGAAGATTGAAGAACAGTACGGCGTCAAAATCATTGATATTGGATATGACCGACGCAATGCAATGTCGTCGGCACAAAAATGGGAGCGTGCCGGCTATAACGTGACGGAAGTAGAGCAACACTCACGAACTTTGCACGCACCGACAAAACTGTTAAAGGAATGTATTTTAAACCACCAATTTTTATACAAGGCAAACGAATTGTACGAAATCAATTACCAAAATGCAAAATGTACAGAAGATACGAACAAAAACAAGTACGTCAATAAAAAACGTTCTGCGGGCAAGGTTGATATGGTTGTCGCTACAATCATAGCCGTGTACATAATGCAACAACACGAAATTTTCGACACCGGATTAGATTGGGGCATACAAACAGCATAAGGGAGTGAAAGAAAAAATGTGGAAAAGAAAATTTTTTAGACGTGCGGCGGAAGATAGCGGTACAAATATCATTGAATTAATCGCAGGTGTAAGCGATACGATTTCAAAAGACGAGGCTATGAGCATTCCGACCGTGACAAGTTGTGTAAATTTCATAGCCAATACAATAGCAATGTTGCCGATAGTTCTGAAAGATATTAACGGCGGCGGTAATGTCGAAGATGATTTCAGAGTTCATCTGTTAAACAGTGAAACAGGCGATAAATTAGACGCATTTCAGATGAAAACGGCGTGGTTATCTGATGTTCTGACAGACGGTGAGGGATATATTTTCATCAACCGAAATCGAAACGCCGTTAAAAGTCTGCACTATGTGAAATCGTCAAAAGTTTCCGTAATCGAGGGAACAGACCCGATATTTAAAGATTATGACATAATGGTGAACGGTCAGAAATACTGCGATTGGGAGTTTTTAAAACTGACACGTCGCAGTGAAAATGGAGCTACAGGCAAAGGCATAATCGAAGAAAACAATAAGATGTTGTCAGTGGCATACAACACGTTAAAATTTGAAAACAGTCTTGTCAAATCCGGCGGCAAAAAAGGTTTTTTACAATCGGAAAAACGATTAGAGGAATCGGCATTAACCAAATTAAAAAGAACGTGGCAACGATTTTACAGAAACAACGAAGAGAACATAATGGTGCTAAACAACGGTTTAAAATTCACAGAGGCGTCATTGTCAAGTGTGGAAATGCAGTTGAAAGAAAACAAAGAGGCAAACGCGATTGAAATAGCAAAGTTATTCAACCTGTCCCCTGAAATAATCAACGGGACGTGCAGTGATGAAAACTATAACAACGGTATCAAATCGGCAATTTTGCCGATTATCAAAGCCATTGAAACGGCACTGAATAAAGATTTGCTACTGCAAAGTGAATACGGAAAGTTGTCATTTTCGATAGATACCAAGACACTGTTAAAAGGCGATATGCAAAAGAGATATGCCGCATATGAAACAGGTATTAAAAACAATTTCATTCAAATAGATGAAGTCCGAGAAATGGAAGGATTACCGCCATTAGGTTTGGATTTTGTCAAATTGGGATTAAACGACGTTTTATACTACCCGCAAAAGGGACAAGTATATACACCAAACACAAATCAGACAGTAGATGTCGAGGAAATGAAAGGGGGTGTTAAAGGTGATAAGAGTGGAAATACGAGCGAATAGCGTTCATATTGAGGGCTATGTTTGTGCGACTGGACGTGACAGCCGTCCGATTTCGTCAAGTCACGGCAAGTTCATAGAACGGGTAGAGCCGAAAACATTCGCAAAGTCATTAAGACGAAATCCAAACGTTGAATTGCGTTTTAATCACAGAGCGGATAAAATTTTGGGTTCGACAGAAACGGGTGAATTACAACTGCGTGAAGATAATATCGGACTGTTTGCGTCGTGTGACGTAGCAGACCCCGAAGTTATCGAAAAGGCCAACAAAGGCGAGTTACGCGGTTGGAGTTTTGGTTTCTATAGTTGTGCTGACGAATGGAAAGACGCTGACGACGGTATGCAACACCGATACTTGAAAGACATTGATATGTCCGAAGTATCAATTCTAAGTGTTACACCGGCATACATAGCAACAAGCATTGAACAACGTTCAGACCAAGAAAAAGCATTTGAAAGACGAAGTTATGAGGACGAAAGTCAAGTCGTTAAATGCACTGCAAAGCAAGAGAAGAAAGAAAAGAACAACGAGGACGAAGAAGAAAAACGTGCATTAATTTCACGTTACAAACACGAAGTTGAATTTTTAAAGATGAAAGGCGGACAATACAATGAAAAGTAAAAAGCAAATATTTAGAGATTTTGAAAGAAAAGCTGCAAGAAAATTTGAAACAAGAGCATTACCGGATTTGATTGAACAACGTAATAATCTGGTTGAGGAAATGGAAAACATCATCAAAGACGCAGAAAAGGAAACAAGAGCGTTGACAGATGATGAAACATCAAGATTTGATGAAATCAAAAAAGAAATTGACGGAATTGATAAAACATTAAAAGCACAAAATGAGGCAAGAAGTTTGTCAAGTGCTGAATTTGGCGGAGCAAAAAAAGAGAATATGGAACAACGTGCGGCGGACGAGGCAAAATTTGAAAAGTTCCTAAGAGGTGAAACAAGGGCGCTAAGCACGTCAGCAAACAGCGGAAAAGCATTGATTCCAACGACAATCGCTGACCGTATCATCGAAAGAGTGAAAGAATTATCACCTATTTACAGTATGGCGACAATATACAACGTTGGCGGTAATTTGTCGTTCCCTGTTTACGACGATACAACTGATACAGGTGCTACGTTAGTGGAAGATATGCAGGAATTGACCGAAAGTTCGGGTAAATTCACGACAATAACACTTGAAAACTATATTGTCGGCGTATTGAAACTGATTTCTAAATCATTAATCAATCAGAGCGGTTTTGATTTGGTATCATTCACAATCAATAAAGTAGCTGAAAATATTGCAGAATTTCTTGAAAAGGGATTGTTGAACGGTCAAAAAAATAAATATCAAGGTGTATTTGAAACAACGAATTTAGTTACATCAGCAAGTGCAAAGGATATTATAGCTGATGAATTGATTGACGTTCAAATGACAGTGCCACAGCAGTTCCAACAAAATGCGTGCTGGATTATGAACAAAGAAACACTGTCACAAATCCGAAAGTTAAAGGATAACGAGGGTAATTACCTACTAAACCGCGATATTACAAAAGAGTTCGGTTGGGAGTTGTTGGGTAAGCCTGTATACGTTTCAGAAAATGCACCTAAAATCGCGGCAAGCACAACAACTATTGTATACGGCGATATGTCCGGTTTGTATGTCAAATTAGCCAACGCTATGGAAATCAACGTACTACTTGAAAAATATGCGACACAATACGCAATCGGTGTATGCGGTTACACTGAATTTGACAGTAAAATCGTTGAAAGCCAAAAAATCGCAGGTTTGAAAATGAAAGCTGCATAATAGGTGGCAGATATGAAAATCAGCGAATTAACAGATGAATACATAGCCGAATATCTGCGTGCGGAGTATGAGGGCGAAGAACAAACATTTTCAACTATTCATACGGCGT
>OGYY01000180.1_pt1 | contig 65153 bp, 67 predicted proteins | sample 1576671 | NCBI WGS metagenome assembly OGYY01 (sample SAMEA3541593, study PRJEB24748) | human gut metagenome | biome: human gut; feature: human-associated habitat; material: faeces | place: China | collected 2012 | reverse complement strand
GACTATCACTTAAATAAGTGATATTGGTTGTCTGGTGATTCAGGGGGCCAGTCTACTTTTCGTCAGACAATCAACCGTCTGCTGAAGGAAGCCATCTGACACTTAAAGCCATCGTTGCGCTAATTTATAAAAACGATCAGCTTTCATGCCTCTTGGGTATGGCTCTTGCTTATAATGTAGCCAGCAACATTATTACCGGCTTTGCTATCTATTATTTCTCATATGTTATCGGTGATGCGGATTTGTTCCCCTATTATCTGTCGTATGCGGGAGCTGCTAACCTGGTGACGTTAGTATTCTTCCCACGCTTAGTTAAATCATTATCCCGACGCATTTTATGGGCCGGAGCATCTATTCTTCCGGTGTTAAGCTGTGGTGTTCTCCTGTTAATGGCATTAATGAGCTATCACAACGTCGTCCTCATTGTGATTGCGGGTATTTTGCTGAATGTGGGAACGGCGCTTTTCTGGGTATTACAGGTCATCATGGTGGCAGATATCGTTGATTACGGTGAATATAAACTGCACGTACGCTGTGAAAGTATCGCTTACTCCGTGCAGACTATGGTGGTGAAGGGCGGTTCAGCCTTTGCGGCTTTTTTCATTGCGGTTGTGTTAGGGATGATTGGCTATGTACCGAATGTTGAACAGTCTACGCAAGCCCTATTAGGTATGCAGTTTATTATGATTGCTCTACCAACTCTGTTTTTCATGGTAACGCTGATTCTCTACTTCCGTTTCTATCGCCTCAATGGTGACACGCTGCGCAGGATCCAGATCCATCTGCTGGATAAATATCGCAAAGTACCGCCCGAGCCTGTTCATGCTGATATTCCGGTCGGTGCAGTGAGTGATGTGAAAGCCTGACGTGGACAATAGCTAACGAAAATGGCCTGATGCGATATGTTTATCAGGCCACGTCTTAATGTAATGCTTTGGATTTGCAAATTTTGTAGACCGGATAAGGAATTCACGCCGCATCCGGCATCAACAAAGCGCAAGTTGTTATCCGGTTATCAAGCCAAAGCGCCGTAGCTGGCGGCAATGAAAGCGAGCGAGGAATATCACCGTCGTTAATGCGCCAAGCAGCGCGCAGAACATATCGGATTGCGTGTCCCACTGGTCGCCCTGGGTGCCGAGAAAATCATCCGCTCCCTGACCCATTGCCAGCGCTGCCCACCACTCGATTAATTCATACATCGCGCTTATCGCCAGCGCCACGCAGCAGACCAGGAACGCCACCATTTTACGTCCGCGCACGTACATCCCGCGAACGAGAATTTCTCGTGCCACCAGTGCAGGCACCAGCCCCTGGAAAAAGTGCCCCAGCTTGTCATACGGATTACGACTCAACCCCAGCCATTCCTGCACCTCAAAACCAACGGGGACTTTCGCGTAGGTGTATTGTCCGCCGACCATCAGGATGATGGCGTGAAGGAAAATGAGCGTATAGAGCAGCGGCGTTAACGGATAACGTCTGGCGGTGGCAAGCAGTAGCTGCACGACAATAATCACCGGTGTCACTTCCATCAGCCAGGTGAGTTTGTCATGGGCCGAAATGCCGGTATAAATCAGGATTAACGTTAGCGTCAGTGCGCTGGTGTTAAGAATTAACGGCTTGAGTGTGCGGGTCATGGTGAGTTCGCAAATCAGGGAAAATACTGACTATTCACCAGCAAGCGTGAAATTACAATCGCAAAAGAGGTGGCCCAGGGGGATCACCTGGCAGCATGCTGCCAGGCGCTGGGCCGAAGAGGTTACTTAGTGCAGTTCGCGCACTGTTTGTTGACGATTTGCTGGAAGAAGTCGTTACCTTTGTCATCGACCAGGATAAACGCCGGGAAATCTTCTACTTCGATTTTCCAGATAGCTTCCATACCCAGCTCCGGATAAGCGACGCACTCCAGATGCTTGATGCTCTGCTGCGCCAGTACCGCCGCCGGACCGCCGATGCTACCGAGGTAGAAGCCGCCGTGTTTATGACACGCGTCGGTAACCTGCTGACTGCGGTTACCTTTCGCCAGCATGATCATGCTGCCGCCGTGGGATTGCAGCAGATCCACGTAGGAGTCCATACGGCCTGCGGTGGTTGGGCCAAGTGAACCTGATGGATAACCGGCAGGGGTTTTCGCCGGACCCGCGTAGTAGATCGGGTGATCTTTGATGTACTGCGGAAGTTCTTTACCGGCGTCAATCAGCTCTTTCAGCTTGGCGTGTGCAATATCTCGGCCCACGATAATGGTGCCGGTGAGCGACAAACGAGTGGATACCGGGTATTGCGAAAGCTGGGCGAGGATCTCTTTCATCGGGCGGTTAAGGTCAACTTTCACCGCTTCGCCTTCACCGGCCTGGCGCAATTCTTGTGGAATGTACTGGCCTGGGTTGTGTTCCAGTTTTTCGATCCAGATACCTTCGCGGTTGATTTTCGCTTTAATGTTACGGTCAGCGGAGCAGGAGACGCCCATGCCGACCGGGCAGGATGCGCCGTGACGTGGCAGACGGATAACGCGAATGTCGTGCGCGAAGTATTTACCGCCAAACTGCGCGCCAAGACCGAGTTTCTGGGCCTCTTCCAGCAGTTCCTGTTCCAGCTGGACATCGCGGAACGCCTGACCATGTTCGTTCCCTTCCGTCGGCAGTTCATCGTAATAGTGAGCGCTTGCTAACTTGACGGTTTTCAGGTTGGTTTCCGCAGACGTACCGCCAATCACAAACGCGATATGGTACGGCGGGCAGGCTGCAGTACCGAGGGTACGCATTTTCTCGACGAGGAAGTTTTTCAGTTTGCCGGGAGTCAGCAGGGCTTTGGTTTCCTGGTAGAGATACGTTTTGTTGGCAGAGCCGCCGCCTTTCGCAACGCAAAGGAATTTGTACTCATCGCCATCTACCGCGTACAGGTCGATTTGCGCAGGCAGGTTAGTGCCGGTGTTGACCTCTTTGTACATGTCCAGCGCCGCATTCTGTGAATAGCGCAGGTTATCTTCGATATAGGTGTTATAGACGCCTTTCGACAGCGTTTCTTCATCACCGCCGCCGGTCCACACGCGCTGGCCTTTTTTACCGACGATGATCGCGGTGCCGGTATCCTGGCAGGTCGGCAGCACGCCTTTGGCGGCGATTTCGGAGTTTCTTAAGAATTGCAGCGCCACGTACTTGTCGTTTTCGCTGGCTTCTGGATCGTGAAGAATAGCCGCAACCTGTTTCTGGTGTGCCGGGCGGAGCATAAAAGAAGCGTCGTGAAAGGCTTGCTGCGCCAGCAGGGTCAGGGCTTCTGGTTCCACTTTCAGGATGGTTTCGCCGTCGAAGTCGGCAACGCTAACGTAATCGGAAGTGAGTAGATAGTATTCGGTATTGTCTTTCCCCATCGGGAAAGGTGCCTGGTAGATAAAGGGTTTGTTTGACATAGCTTCCAGCCTGTAACTCTGTATTTGTTATTCGAAAATGGCGTGCCGCGTAGTCACGGGCGGCACGCAAAGTGCATTTATAAGAACCCGTACATCGCGGCGAAGATCCAGCCGAAGACGCACGATACGCTCACACCAATCAACCCCGGCAGAATAAAGCTGTGGTTGATGACGAAGCGACCGATGTGGGTGGTGCCGGAACGGTCAAACTGAATCGCTGCCAGATCGCTCGGATAAGTCGGCAGGATGTAATAACCGTAGCAAGCCGGTGCTGAAGCCACGATGTATGCCGGATCAACGCCGATCGCCAGCGCGACCGGAACAATCGCCGCCAGCGCCGCAGCCTGAGAGTTTACAAACTTGGAAACCAGCAGCAGAACAATGGCATAGGCCCACGGATACTCTTTCACCATTTCACCCAGTACGCCCTGAATTTCAGACATATGCGCACCGAACATGGTTTCTGCCATCCATGCGATACCGTACACCGCCACGATGGCGATCATACCGGAACGGAAGACTTCGTTTTTTGAGATAGACGCGGGATTGGTTTTGGTCAGGATAATAATCAGCGCCCCGGTCAGCAGCATAAACATCTGAATAACCAGTACCATCGACAGCGGTTTGCCGCCGAAGGATGGACGCAGGTCCGAATCAGCACCAAGAAGGGCGACTACAGCGATTGCCCCGAGGAAAATCCACATTGCCAGCCAGTTGCTTTTCGGCAGTTTTTTATCCAGCAGCGTCGCGGTATCACCGTAAACATACTCACGGTTTTCCGGTACGGAGATGAATTTCTGGAACTCTTCGTCTTTATCCAGATCTTTACCGCGGAACCAGCTGAAGATACCGATCGCCAGGATACCGATTAACGTCGATGGAATGGTGATTGCCAGCAGATCGAGGAACTCAAGATGGCGACCATCAAAGGTGACATTACCCAGCATCGCAACCAGAGACACGACCGCAACCGACACCGGACTGGCGATAATCCCCATCTGTGCACCGATAGAACTTGCCGCCATCGGACGTTCCGGACGGATGTTGTTCTTAATGGCGACGTCGTAGATGATCGGCAGAATGGTGTAAACCACATGACCCGTACCGCAAAGAATGGTCAGTGTACAGGTCACAAACGGCGCGACAATTGAGACATATTTCGGGTTGCGGCGCAGCAGCTTCTCGGCAATTTGCAGCATGACATCAAGACCGCCCGAAGCTTGCAAGGTCGCCGATGCCGCCACCACCGCAATGATAACCAGCATGACATCAACTGGTGGTTTACCTGGCTGAAGGTGGAAGACGAAGACCAGAATGACCAGACCGATACCGCCTAATAAACCCAGCGCGATACCACCCTTTCTGGCACCATAAAACAGACATATCAGTATTATGATAAGTTGGATAGTAAATAACATGTGTGAACCCTCGCGATAATCCTATTTAAATTTTTGCTGAATAGATCACAGTCACGTTCTGTTTTGTATGAACTGTTTTCAGAGCCTGACTAAATATCCGTTTGGTCGTTACCGGCTTTAGCAAATACCTCACAGTGAATATTGGCTGATTAAAGCAGCGGCAAATTTATGCACTGTGATAAGCGGCTTTTTCAGAGAGAAAGACTCTCTGGCGATGGGTTTATAGTTTGTACTGCGCAGATGTTAATGTTTTGTTTGCTGTTATCTTATTGATATTTATCGGTCTATTTTTTGTTCTCAGGGCAGATGTCATTAGGTTTATAGATTAATCTGATCTACCCATTTGTGGGTAAAAATACACATAATGCGGGTGACATAATAGTTAATTAACTTTTGTTAGCGTTTTGAAATTAAAAACACCGTTCACCTGAAGAGATATTAATTTTTAGCGATGATGGAGGGATAATTATATTTGATCTGGCACAAGTTTTACTGATGAAGGATGTAACTTGTGCCAGGGGTATTTTGCATTACGGTAATAATTATTACTTACAGATAACCAGCGATCCGTTATTGGCAATATTGTTTCAGTAGTGAGTAGTGTTCTGCCTGAATACGGTAACGGTAAACTGGACGCCCCGTGACGCCATAATGGATACTGGTGAACAAGATGTGGCAGTTGACCAGCCAGATGAGGTATTTACGGCAGGAAACACGCGAAATGTTAACCTCGTTGGCTAGCTCGTCGGTTGAAAATTCATAGTCCTGATGCGCGTCAATCCACTGGCACAGTGTGCGTAACGTCTGCGGCGTTAAGCCTTTTGGCAAGCGACGAGGATCCTGTTCGTTGGAGCTGCTGCCGTGGATTAGCTGATCAAGCTCGGCCTGGTCATAATACTGATGTTTTTCCAGCGCCATTTTCTTTTGCCGCCAGCCGGTGAGCGCCTCTTCAAAGCGGGAAGCCTGGAAGGGTTTGATCAGGTAATCCACGACACCGTAATGCAGCGAATCTTTAATGGTTGCCGCATCGGCTGCGGAGGAGATGACAATCACATCACTTTTGCAACGCGCGTTATGCAGGACAGGCAGTAAATCGAGCCCGTTCTCTTTTTGCATATAGATATCGAGCAATATCAGGTCGATAGGCGTATCGCTATTGAAGATAATCTCTTTGGCTTTCTCCAGCGTCGAGGCTGTTCCACAGCATTGAAAGCCTGGGATTTGTGCTACGTATCGGCGATTCAGCTCCGCGACCATTGCGTCGTCATCGATAATTAATACATTGATCATCTGTTCGACCTCTCCCCGTCCCAGGGTATCTGGACAAAAAATTGTGTGAAAATCCCGGGTTCCGATTCCACGGCGATGCTGCCGCCGAGATTTTCTACCTGTTGTTTGACAAGTGCTAAACCGACGCCTCGCTCGCTTCCTTTTGTCGAGACACCTTTGTCAAAAATGTGATCGATTTTATCGGGTGCGATCCCCGGTCCATCATCATTAACTTCACAGTGCAGCCAGCCGTGACGGTAGTGCAATGTTACGCTAATTTCGCCTCCGGGTTCCGGCCCTAATGCCTCCAGCGCGTTTTCTATCAGATTTCCCAACGTGGTAATCAGCGTCGCGACCTGGTCCTCACTGCCGCTGTCTGGCAGCTGGCTTTCACTGTTTAAAATCAGCGTATGGCCTAAATCGGTCGCGCGGTTAATCTTGCTGATTAAAAAACCAGCGATAACCGGAGATTTGATCTTACCCAGCAGAGAGCCAATCTCTTCCTGATAGTTATTGGCTGTTTTGAGAATGTAATCTTCCAACTGCTTATAACTCTTCAGATGCAATAATCCGAGAATCACATGCAATTTATTCATAAATTCGTGGGATCGTTCACGAAGTGCGTCAGCATAGTTGACCAGACCGTCGAGTCGCTGCATCAGTTTACGTACTTCAGTTTTGTCCCTGAAGGTTGAAATGGCACCGATGATAACGCCATTACTGCGCACCGGAACGGTGTTGATCAGTAATAGCCGGTCTTTAATCGTAATCTCTTCGTCGCGGCGCGGGGTACCGTCGCGTAACACTTCCGAGACATCTACCACCTGTGACCATGAGTGGCTTAGCGTCGACAGTTTCTCATCGTCCTGCGACTTACGGTAATTCAGCAATTCTTGTGCGGCATCGTTGATCAGCGTGACCTCGCCGCGATCGTCCACGGCAACGACGCCTTCTTTGATAGACTGCAACATGGCCTGGCGTTGCTCAAACAGCGTGGAGATTTCGTAGGGTTCCAGGCCGAAAAGGATTTTTTTCAGTACCTTAACCAGAATGCAGGTGCCAATCAGTCCGACCAGCATGCCAAATAATACCGACCAGATAATGCTCCAGCGACTGTCATTGATCTGTTGGGTCACACGGCTTAACTCAAGGCCGATCGCCACCACGCCAATTTGTTTATGATTTTCATCGTAGATGGGGGTAAATACGCGTAAAGCCTGCGCCAGAAAACCGCGATTGATAGCGACATTTTCTTCGCCATTCAGCGCTTTAAGGATGTCATCACCTTTAAATGGCTGACCAATACGCTGGGCTTCAGGATGCGAGTAGCGAAGACTTTGCATATCGGTAACGACAATAAACAGCAGATCGTTGCGTTTGCGTACGGCTTCCGCGATGGCCTGGATGCCACTCTCCTGCGGTTTTTTCTGCAAGCCCTGACGGATTTCCGGCGAGTCGGCGAGGGTACGCGCCACTGCCAGTGCCTTGTTGGCTAGCCCATCTCGCGTCATATCACTGATTTGCGAGAAGTAAATCAGATGCACCACCAATAGCACCGAGAACAGTACCGCACTGACCATTAAGATCACTGTGGTACTCAATTTCATCGGACGTTTGCGTAACATGCGGTAGGGCAATGAATGTCTCATCAGCTTCCTTGTGTGACAAATTTCTTAAGCATTATCTCTGATGAGGCGGGTAATTCAAAGGGAGTAAGAATGATTGGCTATATAGGGGAAGAGACTCTGGCAACGGAAACTGCCAGTGCTGTATGAAGATTCCGGGGCTATGCTTATAGCGATAATCATACTGATGAGAGAGGGAAGGTCATGGATCAGGCGCTACTGGACGGGGGTTATCGCTGTTATACCGGCGAAAAGATCGATGTCTATTTCAACACTGCGATATGTCAGCATTCTGGCAATTGCGTACGTGGCAACGGCAAGTTATTTAATCTCAAACGAAAGCCGTGGATCATGCCGGATGAAGTCGACGTCGCCACTGTGGTTAAAGTGATTGATACGTGCCCGAGCGGCGCGCTGAAATACCGTCATAAATAAGCGAGGGTAAAATGGAAATACGCGAAGGCCACAATAAATTTTACATTAATGACAAACAAGGCAAGCAAATCGCTGAAATTGTCTTTGTGCCGACCGGAGAGAATTTAGCGATTATCGAACATACCGATGTCGATGAAAGCCTGAAAGGGCAAGGGATTGGTAAACAGCTGGTTGCGAAAGTCGTGGAAAAAATGCGTCGGGAAAAACGAAAAATTATCCCATTATGCCCATTTGCGAAACATGAATTTGATAAAACGCGGGAGTATGATGATATTCGCAGTTGATGGGAGAGTACAGAGTCACGATATTTTTCATTCTCTCCGCGATGTGATGCAGGAGAGCATCTGAAGGGTAGGGGGATGCACAAAGAATGGGCAGAGAGCGCGTTTTTTTGTCCCAAGTCATCCCCTTTACTGAGCAAAAAAAAGAATATCTCCTATATGAGAATCATCAATCGGGGTTAATAAGTTTTGCGTCCCCAGAGCGTTTAATATTGATAGGAGTCATATTATGGAAGGTAAAAACAAGTTCAATACTTATGTTGTTTCTTTTGATTATCCATCATCTTATTCCTCAGTGTTCTTAAGATTAAGATCATTGATGTATGATATGAATTTCTCCTCTATCGTGGCTGATGAATATGGGATACCACGACAATTGAATGAAAACTCCTTCGCAATAACGACATCGTTAGCCGCAAGTGAAATCGAAGATTTAATCAGGCTCAAATGCTTAGACTTACCGGATATTGATTTTGACCTCAACATTATGACAGTTGATGACTATTTCCGTCAGTTTTACAAGTAGCCAGGAAGGATAAGAAGAACATAAAAAATGGCACTATTCTCTAAAATATTAATTTTTTATGTGATTGGTGTGAACATATCCTTTGTCATTATCTGGTTTATCTCACATGAGAAAACACATATTCGTTTACTTAGTGCATTCCTGGTCGGAATAACCTGGCCAATGAGTCTGCCTGTGGCATTACTTTTTTCTCTCTTTTAGGAGCTGTAGTTGAGTGGACCCGCTGGTTATCGTGAAACGAAGCGTCTCTCCTCAAAACTGGATTTGCGGAACGATGAACGAAGCAGTCGCCTGACTGCTTCGTTCATTAAAGTGAAATTTATTTCTGTGGGCGCATCGCCGGGAAGAGAATAACGTCGCGAATAGTATGGCTGTTAGTAAACAGCATAATCATTCGGTCGATACCAATACCCAGACCAGCGGTTGGCGGCAGACCATATTCCAGCGCAGTCACGTAATCTTCGTCATAGAACATGGCTTCGTCGTCACCTGCAGCTTTAGCATTAACCTGTTCCTGGAAACGTTCAGCCTGATCTTCTGCGTCGTTTAATTCGCTAAAACCATTACCGATTTCACGACCACCGATGAAGAATTCAAAACGGTCGGTGATTTCCGGGTTAACATCATTACGGCGTGCCAGCGGGGACACTTCTGCCGGATATTCCGTAATAAAGGTTGGCTGAATCAGATGTGCTTCTGCCACTTCATCAAAGATCTCTGTGACAATACGTCCCAACCCCCAGCTTTTCTCTACCGTAATACCGATAGATTCAGCTAATGCTTTAGCAGCATCAAAATTATCCAGGTCGGCCATATCGGTTTCTGGACGATATTTTTTGATTGCTTCGCGCATGGTGAGTTTTTCAAACGGTTTGCCGAAATCAAACACATGCTCGCCATAAGTGACTTTAGTGGTACCCAGAACCTCTTGTGCCAGGGTGCGGAACAGTGACTCTGTCAGTTCAATCAAATCGTGGTAATCCGCATACGCCATGTAGAGTTCCATCATTGTGAACTCAGGATTATGGCGAACAGAAATACCTTCATTACGGAAGTTACGGTTGATTTCGAATACCCGTTCAAAACCGCCTACAACCAGACGTTTCAGATACAGCTCCGGCGCGATACGCAGATACATATCTAAATCCAGAGCATTATGATGGGTAATAAACGGGCGAGCAGATGCCCCACCTGGAATTACCTGCATCATCGGGGTTTCTACTTCCATAAAGCCGCGCGCGACCATGAATTGACGGATAGCGGCCAGAATTTTTGAACGGACAACAAACGTTTGACGGGATTTATCGTTAGCGATGAGGTCCAGATAACGTTGACGATAACGGACTTCCTGATCCTGCAGACCATGGAATTTATCTGGTAAAGGACGTAGTGCTTTAGTCAGCAGGCGCAGCTCAGTACAGTGAATGGAAAGCTCACCCGTTTGCGTCTTAAACAGCGTACCGCGGGCACCGATAATGTCACCCAGATCCCATTTTTTAAACTGATCGTTATAAACACCTTCTGGCAGGCTATCTCTTGCAACGTACAGTTGAATACGGCCACCGACATCCTGCAACGTTACAAAGGAGGCTTTCCCCATGATACGACGGGTCATCATTCGGCCAGCAACCGAGACTTCAATGTTTAAGGATTCCAGTTCCTGGTTATCCTTCGCATCAAACTCTTCGTGCAACTGGTCAGAGGTATGGTCGCGGCGAAAATCATTGGGAAACGCCACACCTTGCTGACGTAGTGCCGCCAGTTTTTCGCGGCGATTTCTCAGTTCATCGTTAAAATCAATAGCCTCATTGGCTCCCCGTGTTTCTTGTTCAGACATTTTGGTTCCTCTAAATCCAGCTTTCAATTTAGCGTAGATAAAGAGACAGATCGGTACACTGTATTATCTGCCTCGACTATTAGTAACTCAGTTTATCTTATCGAAACTAACGCTTACCTCAAGTTGATATCACTAATAAATAACCATCAAAATGGTTTAAATGACTTATTAATCTCGATTTGTTAGTGTTATAAACTGAAAGTTAATTTATTCATAACCAATTGTTTTTACGACAGTTAATCGTTGCTCTCCTGTATCATATTCGTCGGCGTGCTAAACAGAAAACGGGTAGCAAAGGCCAATACGACGATGATCGCGACACAAGCCAACGTCCACTCTCCCATCTGAGAAAAGAATCGCTGGTAAGCTGCAATTGCCATACCGCTAATTTGCGACTCTGTCGTCTGCTGTGCCACGACGCCTGCCAGCCAGTTGGCGACCGCGCCTGTTGCCAGCATATAAATCCCGGTTAATACGCCAGACATTTTCAGACGCGTGATTTGCGCAATCGCCACCGGGTCAATAAAGAGTTCGGCAAAGCCCATTAGCGCCAGCCCGGATATCATCACGCCCATTGACGCTTGACCGTCAGCCGCTGCATGTCGGGCATCAAATGCCAACAACATAAAGCCACAAGCCATCAGCAGTAAGCCAAAGGCAAACTTCAGCCAGACGCGCAATGTTGAGTTGCCGCGGCTTTCTGGCGACGCCAGCCAGGCCAGTACAACCCCAGCGAGCATCACCGCAATTGCATTCACCGACTGGAATAGTGCTGTAGGTACTTCAATATTGAATGCCTGACGATTCACAAAGCGATCGATAAACAAGCTGATGGTACTGCCGCCCTGTTGTGCCAGTACCCAGAACAATGTCCCGACAAACATCAACAATACAATTTGCCAAAGAGCACGGCGATGTTCGGGGAATTTGATCATCATGCGGGCAATGATTTGTGCGGCAATGAGGCAAACGATCGCCAGCAAATATCCGGACCAGTCGTTCTCCAGCAGCAGAGTAAAAAATACTGGGGCTAAACAGAGCATCACCACTAACCAGCTCCATACTGGTAAGGCAAATTTGACACTAGTGAGCGCTTTTTTATCCATACTACGTGTGGACTGGAAATGACGATGACCGCTTAAGAAAATCAACAAACCGATAAACATGCCGCCACCCGCAAGGGCAAAGCCAACATGCCATCCATACCACTGAGCAGCCAGGCCGCAGGCGATTGGGGCTGCGATAGAACCGATATTGCCCGCAGCATACAGCAGCGAAAAACCGCCATCACGTCGATGATCGTTCTCGTCGTAGAGCTCGCCAAGCAAACAGCTGATGTTTGATTTGAATAAACCGTAGCCACAAATAATGATTGCCAGCGCCAGATACAGGCTAAAGGTTGAATTTGTATCAATACCCAGCACCACATGGCCAAGGGTCATTAACAGCGCGCCGGCAATCACTGCAGTGCGGTTGCCGAGCAGGCGGTCGGCAAGCCAGCCGCCGAGAATAGGGGTAACGTAAACCAGAGAAGCATATGCGCTGAACAGGCTGATGGCATGGTTATCATCAAAACCAAGCTGATGGGTGAGATAGAGAATGAGTAAGGCACGCATGCCGTAAAAACTGAAGTACTCCCAGATTTGGATCGCCACGATATAGTATATCGCGCGCGGCTGTGAGGGTGTTTTCATGTGTTCTCCTTATGAGCAAAAAAGGGAAGTGGCAAGCCACTTCCCTTGTACGAGCTAATTATTTTTTGCTTTCTTCTTTCAATACCTTAACGGTATAGCGGCCATCAGCCTGACGGTATGCACCGTGAATATCGGTTTCAAAGCCCGGATAGTGAGCGCCGATTTCACACAGCATCTGCAGGAACTCCAGAACCGGACGGCTTTCTTCGGTGATCATTTCACCCGGCATTACCAGAGGAACTCCCGGCGGGTACGGAAGGATCATATTGGCGTTAATACGACCTACCATTTCGTCGAGGTAAACTTCTTCGGTCATACCGTGCAGCTCTTTCTGGAATGCAGCATACGGAGTCATTACCATCGTCGGCAGCACTTCAAATGCGCGATACATCAGATCCGGCAGATTGTGGTGAACAATCAGTTTGTGGATATTCTGAGCCAGTTCCTGAATACGCATGTTTTCATAGAATTCAGGATCTTCACGATACAGAGACGGCAGCATGTTTTTCACACGCAGGTTCAGGTCGAACGCACGTTTAAAGTCAGTCAGAGCACGCAGCAGGCTCAGTGCTTTGGTCTTATCGATACCGATGCTGAACAGGAACAGCAGGTTATACGGACCGGTTTTCTCAACAACGATGCCATGTTCGTCGAGGTATTTCGCCACGATGCTGGCCGGAATACCAAAGTCGCTCATGGTGCCGTCTTTTTCCATCCCCGGAGTCAGCAGGGTGACTTTGATCGGGTCAAGATACATGTGCTCGTTATCGATGTTTTTGAAGCCGTGCCAGGTGCTGTCAGAACGCAGCGGCCAGCATTCAGTCGTATCGATATGATCCGGCTGCCATACATCAAAGAACCAGCCATCAGATTCCGTTCTCAGACGTTTGATCTCTTTACGGAATTTGATCGCACGTTCAATAGAACCGTTGATCAGACGCTTACCTGCATTGCCTTTCATCATCGCCGCAGCGGTTTCAGTGGACGCCACGATACCGTAGTGCGGAGAAGTGGTGGTGTGCATCATGTAGGCTTCGTTAAAGGTTTCTTCGTTTACGTCACCTTTAACGTGGATCATGGAAGCCTGAGAGAACGCCGCCAGCAGTTTGTGAGTGGACTGGGTTTCGTAAATCACTTTCCCTTCTACACGGCCACCGCTCATACCGCATTTACCTTCGTAAATCGGTGAGAAGTTGGTGTAAGGCACCCACGCGGAGTCAAAGTGGATGGATTTCACATCCAGTGTTTTCTTGATGAAGTCGGTGTTGTACAGCAGACCATCATAGGTAGAGTTGGTAATTACAGCATGTACCGGCCAGGTTGCGTTTGGTGTTTCTTTCACGCGCTTAGCAATGGTAGCGTGCTGGAATTCACTCTGTGGGATACCACCAAGAATACCGTAAGCGTTACGGGTCGGGCGGAAATAGATTGGCGTAACATCGCTCATCATCATCAGGTGGGTCAGCGATTTGTGGCAGTTACGGTCAATCAGAATGGTGCTGCCTGCTGGAGCAGAGTACATACCAACAATTTTGTTCGCAGTGGAAGTACCGTTGGTCACCATGTAGCTGCGGTCTGCGTTAAAGACGCGAGCGATATACTGTTCTGCTTCTTTGTGTGGACCACTGTGATCCAGCAGAGAACCCAGTTCAGATACTGAAATGGAAATATCAGATTTCATGGTATTCGGACCAAAGAAATCATAGAACAGGCTACCTACCGGGCTTTTCTGGAATGCAGTACCGCCCATGTGACCAGGAGTACAGAAAGTATATTTACCTTCACGAACATATTTAAACAGTGCTTTAGTCAGCGGAGGCAGAATAGTGTTGATATATTCGTCAGTGGTCTGCTTGATCTTATTAGCAATATCTTCAGCAGCACCCAGCGCATATTCAAAGAAGCTAATCTGTAAACGCAGGTCATTCAGGCTTACATCGAGAGTGGAATACGTATTAGCGAACGCGTACAACGGCAGGTTCTCGTTCATTTTGCTAATTTCTTCGCACAGCTCGAGATTATATTTATCCCAGTCAAAAATAACGCCGCACAGACGCGCATTGTTTTCGATCAGTTTTAATAAGTCGTCACGGTCGTTCGGGTAAACAATCTGGAAGTTCAGACGTTCAAGCGCGCGATGAAGTTCACGGATGGGTTCTTCTTTAAAATAAACCCCCATGTGATTCAATATTGCAATAACGTTCATAGTCATATCTCCAGGTAAAAAAGGCCCCTCCCAACACATGGGACAAAATGAAAGGAGGAGCCTCGGAAAATACTTTTAATTAATGTGCGTTAGACGCGGTGTGGTTATCCATTGAGTGGCTCTGGCGCTCGTGCATTTTGCGAGCGTAGAACATCAGGATAATCAGGCTGACGATGAAGGTACCTGCCAGCTCGAAGGAGCTTGCGCCCATCAGCGCGATGAAGCAGAACACGCAACCCAGTACAGAGCAGATCAGGCTGACAAAGTTGCGGATGTTAACGCCTTCAAAACGAATCAGGTCAACGCAAGAGTAGAAATACGGCAGCATAGTCAGCAGTACTGCGATACCGGTCAGTTCACCGAACAGGTCAGATGCTTTACCACCGGCAGAGTTCATCAGAGTGATAAGGATCATCAGGGCAGTCATTTTCACTGCAGCCAGCAGCAGACCTTTTTTCGGAATACCGTTGCTGTCGACTTCACCATAAACTTTCGGGAAGTTACCGTCGTTAGCGGCACGTACACCTGCCTGGCCTACCAACATCATCCAGGAGCCCAGAGAAGTCAGGCACGCAAAGGCGGTGAATGCAGAAACCAGCGGCGCAGCCCAGTTACCGAGGATAGTTGAAGCACTGATTGCAAACGGAGCACCGGAAGCCGCCATTACAGAAGACGGATACATACCGGAAAGCACCTGAGTCGCAGCGATGTAAACAATACCTGCTAAACCAGTACCCAGCATGGTTGCCAGCGGAATGGTACGTTTCGGGTTTTTAACCATACCAGTACTTACAGCTGCGGATTCAACACCCACGAAGGCCCACAGGCAGAGCAGAATACTTTTAATGATCGCATGACCATCAGTGGTATCCGCAGTATTCCAGTTAGCTGCATAAGTTGCCGCATCAAACCAATGCCAGCCAACAATAGCAGTCATCACCACAGGAATAAGAACCAGCACCAGACCAATAGTGGTTAAACGGCTTACCCAAGTACCGCCGAGCATATTTACAAAGGTAAATACCCAGACGATAGCAATACAGGCGATACCCGCCGGAACAGGATCATTTAATACTGGGAAGAAGGTGGAAAGATAAGATACAGCGGTAATACCAATCGCCAGGTTACCAATCCAGTTAGCATGGTAATAAAGAACACCTGTCTGAAAACCAAATGCAGGGGAAATTTCTCCGGCATAAGCAATTGGGCCACCTTGTTGCGGGTTTTTTGTTGCCAGTCGGGCATATACATACGCCAGCGACATTGCACCAATAATAGAGATAATCCAACCCCAGATAGCAATACCACCGATACTTGCTAGGTTCGCAGGTAATAATGCAATACCGCTCCCCATCATATTACCGGCAACAACACCGGTACAGGCAAATAGCCCGATCTTCTTGGCAGAACTCATGCTCTTCTCCTAATTTCATTTTTGAATTTGGAGTCCGGGTCATGATGTATAACTATTTCCTGACCAGACCAAACTGGCGATAAGATTACTCACGAAAAAAGGATTAATCCTAAAGATTAGGTGAAATAACACAAAAGTTTCTGTAAGTGAGAACTTGAGGTTTTTTATTAACACATCAGGATCGCAAGTTGATATCATGAAAAGATAAACATTTAATGTTTACAATGGATTGCGTGACATTCTCTGGTTAAATTTATGTAATAAAAATTATGCGGCAAATAAATTTCCGCAACATATTATACCAACAGGAACATACAAAAACTCAACAACAAATATTTCCGAGCATAAATCAACCCGGAGTTACTTATTCTGAAGCAAGAAATTTGTCGAGATAAGGTACAACATAAGGAACAGAAGTCTGGAATATACCATTTTCAATCCAGTAAAGGGTGTTTGCCCCTGGGCGTAAATTAAAGGCGGTGAGATATGCATCAGCTGCTTCCCGGTTCATCCCCTTCATTTCATAAACCTTGCCAAGCAACACATAATTTAGCCAGGACATTTCAAGATCAATGCCAGTATTTATCGCCTGGTAAGACTCATCTGTTTTACCTTTTACCAGAGCACTGACCGCTTTTATTTGATATATAATGGACAGGTTGTTCAATTCCGGCAGTGTAACAATGTTATCTATTTCTGTGTTCAGTGCTGCTAATTGTTTTTCATCTAAAGGATGTTGAGAATGGCGCACGATATCAACTAATGCTTTTTCTGCTCTCGCGTAGGTAAATTCTGGGGATGATTGAACAATCTCACCTAATAATTCACTGGCACGGTTCAATGATTTATCATCGCCATGCAGTAAATAATCATGTGCCTGATAAAAATTAGTTAATAACGCACCACGATGCGGCAAAATTTTCTGGAGCGTCTCCTGCATTCGTTGTGGCCACGGTTGGTTTAACGCTTTTGATAAACTCTCCAGTAAATCATTTTGAATCGCCAGCTGATTACCGTTAGTGATGACATAACGTTTATCCAGCATGGTTGAACCATCTGCATTGTCTACCAATTTTATCGACATAAAGCATTGTTGAGCACGGTATTGGCGCTGATTAACAAACGCAATAGATAATGTTTTACCGGAACTGCTCGGTTCATCAATGTTGTAGTTGATTTTGTCATGCACCATAAAGGTGGAGAAGGTGTTAAGTGATGTCGCCACCAAATCACCCACGCCTATCGCGTAAGAGAGCTGATACGGGGAACTCCAGCTGTTACAACTTTTATTTACCATATTAATGTCAATATCGCGTGGATTGAGCAAAATACGCGATTTGCTCATAGGAAGACGTGTATCAAGACTTGAAAACGCTACCAGTGCTACACAGATACCTAACGACAACAGGAAAAAAAACCATACCCAAAAGGTAGTGAATCGTTTGCTTTTAACTGGGGATTGTTCAGGTGGCGTTGCGGTGTTTTGAATGTTAAGACTGTGGGAGGGAGAATCTGTGGCAGGAACCGCCTCTGGTATAGGGGGAGGCGAAGATAGCATTATTTCCTCTCCCTCTTCTTCGCTGTACCAGATAACCGGCACCATTAATTTATAGCCGCGCTTTGGTACAGTAGCGATATAGACAGGACTATCTTCATCATTATCTTTTAATGACTTACGTAGTTCTGAGATACTCTGCGTCACAACGTGATTGGTGACAATACTTCTCTTCCAGACATTATCGATAAGTTCATCCCTGCTAAGTACTTCGCCACTGTGTTGAGCAAAGAAAACCAGAAGATCGATTAATCTCGGCTCAAGGGTAAGTTGACGCCCATTGCGGCTAATTTGGTTTATGGACGGAGTAACAAGCCATTCGCCAACGCGAACTACAGGTTGTTGCATAATAGAAACTCATTCGAAAAGGGAATGATGCAATGATAATTGCCACAACCTATTTTTACCATCTATAGATGGGTTTATTTACATATTATTGGTGAATGCAAGACGTTATTTTTACCAGCCATAAACTTCTTGATTACATAGTATTACGAAAGGATTTTACTGAGAACCAGAAGTAATATTCCTTACCATCAAAATTCATCATCTTTGCCAAAGAAAAATGTTCAGAAAATAATCCATGGAAAATTGTCCGGAGCACTTACTATTTTAATGGATTGTTAGTCTTTGCATGAGCAAGCGAACTGATACATTTCTCTTTGTTCTCATTCAGAAAATCTCATCAGTCGCCGTTCAGACCGGTGTTGTGCTTTATGGATGCGTTACGCTCCTGATGACGTCATTTGACGTTCAACAGCATCACGGGGCCGCACGACATTTCACGTCAGTTAGTGCTATAGCTCAGGAACAAATTTTCCCGAATTGGGATATGCCCGCAAATTGCTGGTGATGTGGGGAGAATCTGGTTGAGTTCGGTAGAATTGATTTGGAGGCAGAACGCTTAAATCGTGGCGTCCTGAAACGAAAAACGGACCTCCGTGGAGGTCCGTTTATATGAATTTGGTGCCGGACTCGGAATCGAAGAATGCTTCTATCATGTTGATATTAGTTTATTTTGTTTGGTTTGGTGAAATATGTACCCTCTTTTGTACCCGCAGTCCCTTTTGATATCGAAAGGGAATCAAACTCGGGGTCAGGCTGAGAGCACAGAAGGAAAGTGCCTGGCTATTATATCGTTAATTCTGTCAATCAGCTCCAGCCTTTTGAAAGTGATGTGTGCAGATCCCTTCTTAAAGTATTTAATGATGAACATCTCATCTTCATAGCGTCCTTTACCCTGAACGGACTGTATGTGGTCATCCAGATTAATGGTGATATTCCCTCGGTTGTCGGGGATCGGTTTACCGCTGAGCAGATGCAACATTCTTTCCAGGTCAGCCAGGCGATCTGCCTGCATTCCACTGATAAGATGAAATCCCCACTGGTCCCATCTCACCAGATTGTTGACGATAATTTTACTGCCAAATTTACAGGGTGAGTTGGTTTTGTAATCCCAGCTCAGCCCTTTGAAGACGTTGATCACTCCCCGTTCAAACACTTCATCTTTGTTCTGGTGCAGTTGTTCAAATGTGCTCAGAATGTTCGCTTCGCTGATTTCCGGAAAATTATCATATTCCAGTGACCTGTACCTGACTGAGGTGGAGCAGATAACGTCCGTATTCTCGTTGACCACTTCCGGACGGGAGACTGTGATTTCAGACATAATCGATATTCCTTTTTGCAGATAAATGAAAACGCCAGCCGTGTTCAGGCTGGCGTCAGTGGAATGAAGTCTGGTGAGTGAGATGATGAGTGAGACTCACCGGTTCTGGTGCTGAAGCTGCAGTTGGCGCAGGGTACGGATATCCTCTCTGGCCTGTTCGATACAGGGCAACAGTGCTGCTGAATCCGTTTTATCCTCATTGTTGTCAAAGATAATTCCCGATTCGCAGTCGATATTGTCCTGCAGCCACGCAATCAGAATATCCAGTGCGGTTTCCGTGGTTAATGATTTCATGTTGTTCCTGGTTACCAGTTGAAAGTGGGTAAACCCGGCAGGCATTCAGCGCTGGCATCCAGATGAATGAGACTGACGCCATAACGTCGGGTAAGTGTGATAACCAGACGACGGAACGTTTTTGACAGCCCCAGGCGTTTAAGCCGCAGAACCGGATATGACCACGCATCGGTACGTAACAGATATCCGCTACCTGTGAAATGAATCCATTCTGATTCACCGAAGTCACTGGTCTGGTGTGACAGCGAGTACAGCCAGGCGTTATCCTTTTCCGTGATATGTGCGGTACTGCAGCGTATGCCGGCAAGGGTTGCAAACGGTGGTAGTGTGCAGGTTGACTGTTGGTCGGATTCCTCCACCACGCGGAGTGAATAACCGTTTTCAGCGACCTTGTTAATCAGTTCAGTGAGATTAACACCATCGACGTCAACGACAATTCGCCCCATGTTCAGTGCCTGCACATTAATTCTGTTGGCTTCCAGCATCAGGGAAAGTTTCATCGTTTCTCCGGATGCTTACCCAGGGTAATGTTATTTACCGTTCTGTAATTGTCGCGGGTCATCAGGCCGGTCGCCCGGCGAGCCCGGAGGATATCAATACTGTTTATTAACTGAGAGCGGGGACAAGTGCTGAATCCCGGCTGGTCGGTACGCACCAGCGCGTATTTTTCCACGAGAAAATTCACCGCATCACACAGTGAAATGCCAGCTTCAATATGCTGCTCAATCACACGTTCATCGGCGAACGGTGTGTCATTCAGTGTAAGGCCGTAATGCTGGCCCAGTAGTCGGGAGAGCAGAGTCTGCCAGATGGTGACGGGAGACGGGCAGCTCGATGCCTCCCGTACGTGTGTATCGGGTAATGTTTTCATACTGAAGGTTTTCCTGATATGCAGAGATGAAAAATGGAAAAGTGGCGTGGTGAAAGCACCAGGCCGGAGCAGAAGGTTATTCCGGTGGTTTACTTTTTCGTTTCGGGCGTCGGATAAACAGCCAGATAAACGTAACCACCGCTACCGAGGGTGTCAGCTTTGCAGGTCAGACCTTTCGCATACAGCGTGACGGTATGCTGATGGCGGGGATTCAGTTCACCGCTGGTGAGCATGAGTTCCAGTTGTTTCATCAGCAGCGGAAAGGCCTGGTCCAGGTGGTACGCATCTGCATCGCTGAACAGGCCTCTGATACCGGCGCGGTCGGCAAGGTAATGCAGGCGGTTACCCTCCTGCACCAGACGTGCCCCGAAACAGGGCCTCACTGTGCAGGGAAGCCCCCACCAGGGGCGGTCGTGATTGTCGTCGGGATGAGTTATCCCGGAGAGTTTGTCTGACACGATAAAATCCTCTCTGAAAAGTGGTTAAGAATGGTTTAACGATGACAGGTCAGCCGGCGCGCTGACCGGTTTCGGTGAAGATGTATGCATTGACGAGAATGGCCTCATCCACAGCGGCGTCTGAGTCCATCTGGTCGTACTCGTTTTCCGGGTGACGGAACATCAGTTCAGGGTGACGCTCATCAGCCGGACATACGGGCCAAAACTGTCCTTATGGCGTTCAGCAAACACGGCCAGCACACCGGGAATATCCTGCACTTCACGACCGGTATACGCTTCAGTGCTGCCGTGCCAGCGGTATTTGCCGGTACAGAAAGGAAAAAGACGGGATGCCGGATGTTGTTGGTGAATACGCATGGCTTCACCACGGGTGATGATTTTCATAGTGTGATACCTCTGAAGACAGAAGATAAAAGTGAAAACAAGCGTGATGTGGTTGTGACGGGTTAAAGCAGACCATGTTCGGCAAAGGAGAAAACCTGGTTGCCACCGACTATCAGATGGTCCGGCACCCGGATATCCACCAGGCCCAGTGCCTGTACCAGACGTTCCGTGATAAGGCGGTCTGCCTTGCTGGGTGTGACTTCACCGGACGGGTGATTGTGCGCCAGCACCACGGCAGCGGCATTGTGGTACAGGGCGCGTTTAATCACTTCCCGGGGATGGACTTCCGTGCGGTTGATGGTGCCGGTGAAGAGGGTTTCACCGGCAATCAGCTGATTCTGGTTGTTCAGATACAGTACCCGGAACTCTTCACGCTCCAGTCCCGCCATGTTCAGAATCAGCCATTCCCGTGCCGCACGGGTGGAGGTGAAGGCCACGCCGGGTTCATGAAGATGGCGGTCCAGGGTTTTCAGGGCCCGCAGAATGAGACTGCGCTCGCCGGGCGTCATCTCTCCGGGCAGAAAGGAAAGTTGTTGCATTGTGCTTCTCTCCATTCAGTCGATGATGCGCATAATGGCGCTGCATTCCGGATGCTGCAGGGCGTAATCCCGCAACCGGTAATAATGGACCGTCATGGCATAACACTCCGTACGACAGGCATGATGACTGTACGTCATCAGACAGGCGGCAATGCCGGCGGCTTCCGGGCTCATTTCAGCGCGGTTACCGTTCATGGCATTGAACAGTACCCATGTTTCGCCATCATCGTCATCCGGTTCGGGCGCTATAAATGCGCCACCGTTGTTCAGTGTGTACAGATTCCAGATACCACCGCAGTAGTCTTCGCAAAGACGGTCCATCCAGCCGAAGATACGGGGCTCCAGGGTCACCCACTGTGGAATGAGGCCAAAATGCTGCGGCCAGAAGCTGATGCGCTGTTCATCAGGGACTATGGTGGCAACCAGCTGAGGCTGGTCATTCCCTGATGCAGCGGTTACGGAAACAGAAGATGTGGTGGAATTATGTGAAATGGTTTTCATGAAATGACTCCTTAAAGGACAAATAAATGCGTGGTTTTCAGGGTAATGGCTGAATCAGCGCAGGCTCTCCAGCAGCGTTTCCGCCATCACCCACAATGCGCGGTTGAGCTTAATGTCAGTGTCAATGCTGTGAATGGCACGGGTATGGATACGTTTTCCTTTAGCGCTGCGACCTGAAATTCCGCCTTTCAGCATATTCTCCTGAATGGTCTGATAAGCACTCCACAGGTCCTTACCGTAATCCTCCCGGCGTCGTGGCGTCAGAATGTCGGCGGTGGTGACGGGCTGATGTTCGTCACCATAACGGTAAGTCAGTGCCGCCTGTGCCAGCGCCTGGCGTGCCGGTGGCGGCAGAATCAGCGACTGCATGGCATCACGCTTTTCCTCAATCCGGTCAAAAACCCCCACCACCTCGTAAGCCCCTTCAATGACTCTGTCCACCACATTTCCCCGGTGCGGAACACGCACTTCCCCCAGAGACTGACCACAGACGCATCCGTTCTGGCAGACGAACCTGAAGTAACCCGGCAGCATCTGGTAGCTGGAGGTACCGTCATGAGAGTTGAGCAGAATAATTTCAGGGACATGTTCTCCGTTTATCTCTCCGGCCCGCCGCAGACGCAGCATGTGTTTTGTGTATCCCCGGCGGCCCGGGTCGCGCACACGGGTCTGGCAGGCGAAGAATGGCTGAAAGCCTTCCCGCTGCAGGCTTTCCAGTACGGTGATGGTGGGGATGTACGTATAGTTCTGGCTTCGGGACGTGTGTTTATCTTCCCCGAAAATCCCCGGCACATAGTGCATCAGTTCTTCGTGTGTCAGCGGACGGTCACGGCGTATCTGGTTCGCATAACCAAAACGACTGGCTAGTCGCATAATTTGCTCCTTATCGGTGGTTAAGATTTACTGGTGTAATAAATGAAAAAGCCACGTCTCCCGGAGAAGACGCGGCCTGATGGGTGAAATGAATGACGTTTATTGTCTGAGAAGACCGTCACTGGCGAGCCGCGTATTAAGCACCTTTCCGGCATCGGGTTCAGAATTCCGGCAGCGCCAGCGTCGCTGACCTTCCGCGTTGCGGATAACCCGACGGAAATGCATTCCCGGGTCATCCTGGATAAACACATTGCGGTAAGCGGTTATGACAGCAACCGCCTGCCCGTATGAGAAAGATCCTTCAGCCAGGACATACTCTGTGTAACCCGGCATATCTGTTTTCTCCTGATAAATAAAAAGCCTCTGCCACGCGTTGTGACAGAGGCTGAAGCATGAAACTGACTTCAGGGATCAGTTAACGTTTTTTCCGGAAACGGTAATCAGCAGTGGATGGTAGTCCTGGGGATTGAAAACCGATAACGGCAGACTGACACGATGGCCGTTACTTTCTTCAGTTGCTTTAATGATTTCGGTTGTGGCGACATTTTCCACGCACTCCGTTTCCAGAAATGCGTCTGTGGTTCGCGTGGCATTACTGTCACCAAAAGCTTCCGTTTCCATTTTTCTGGTCACCAGCGTCTGACCATATTTGTCTTTGAGTTGCAGAGTGATGGTGAGGGGGCCAAATCCTTCATCGTTTCCGCCATTATCCAGCCGGAACTGGTAAGCACAAATATTTCCCGGGAGCCATATCGTATCTGTATTGCGTATACTGATGTAACGTTGATCCTGTGCCCGGAGTGGGGCAGACCACGTTAACCCCAGAATGAAGGCGGTAATCATGCAGGTTTTGAACAGGTGAATCATGGTATTTACCTCTCTGAGTCATGACGATGACACTGACAAATCAGGTGATAAAGCGTAAAAGGCGCAGAATAGCCGTTATGCCGGTAACTCCGGGGGTAATGCTTCTTCCAGTCGGTTAACCATATTGCCGAGATGGGATGCATCATATTCCATGACGGGGCGTTGCCTGATGATACTGACCACCAGTGGTTTGATTAACATATTGGTCGCGGCCCGTTGTTGTATACCGGCGGCGAAAATGATCTCCAGAGCATTCTGATCGATAACACGGGCCAGATTCTCGTTCAGATTTTCAATCTCATGTCCGGTCAGCAGGAAACTGCCGGCAAGCCATGTCACCTGCTCCTGAATCATTGCCAGAATTTTGACGCGATCTTCTTCAACCAGCGCTCCGGCAATTTTTCCTGATACAGCGGAGGCAATCATTCCCCCCAGAACACCGCCAACCACACGCCCTGTCAGTGCACCAAATGGTCCCAGTGGACTGAACAGTATCCCGCCCGCCACTGACCCGACAGCTCCACCTGCCACACCGGAAGATGCCACGGCAAGATTCCTGATGAACTGCGCACCGGAGATCCGTCCCCGCAACATTTTGATCATGTCAGGGCCGGTTGTGACAGCTACCAGTGCCAGAGATGTCACCAGCGTACCCTTCATTACTTTGTTCAGGGCTCTGATATTTCCTGCACCGGTCCCCTTCTGAAGAGCCAGTCGGACAGTCGGGCTGGCAGTCGAAAAATCAATGTGCTTCAGCATACCCTGAACAACACTGAGCCGGTGGAGTTGCTGGGTTGTGACGTAGACAGCCAGTGTGCGGGTGAAGGTTTTTCCTGCCTGGACAGCAGCTGTCTGCAGGGCAGCATCGCGATCGCCGGTGCTGAGCCAGAAGACCGATGCCGTCAGGGCAAAACTGATCCCTCCGGCCGCCAGACTGACAACCGAACCCTCGGCAATATCATAAGTGACCGATTCGATGGTCCCGAACCGGGTGATATTACGGGCCTGAGTATAAGTCAGATGTCCCCGACGAATCAGCCGGGACGCTTCTGCGGGATCGGTTACACCGGGTACTTTACCTTCGCGGATCTTATTCCTCATGGTTTCAACAGCGCCGGCATACTGATCACGGGGGACTTCCAGTTGCATGGGGCCATTATTTCCCATGTAACGATACTGTCCGTTTTGTCCGTCGAATGCCGCACCGACGCTACGGGCTGCAGTTGAACAATATTTCGTCTGGATTTCTGTTCCGCTGACCAGTCTGTCTGCTCCATTTCTGGCATTATTATCACCGAGGATCCGTGCGTTTTTCAGACGGACTCTGTCGACAATATGGTTTCCCCGTTCAGCGGCAAACCCATGTCCCTGCCCTCCGGAAGCAAACATTTTCTCATTTGTACTCCAGGTTTCCGGCAGTTTCATGAGAATCAGACCATTCGCCGTTGCATCGGAAATAAAGCTGTTGTAAGGGCGTTCATAAATTTCCTGACACAGTGTTTCTGTTTCGCGACAAAGAGAGGAGCAGTACCATTCCGGATCCGGCTTATGATTTTCCGGGGCATGATGTACTTCTGTCAGCCCGCAGGAGGCACAGATACGAAGCTCATCCACGTGATGGAATGATACAAAACGGCGACCTTCTGAAAAGGGATACCAGTCACCGCCGTCCAGGCAACGATCGAGAAAATCGTCATTCGCTTCCGGTGATAAATTCAGGCGGTTCCGGAAGAGCGTTTTCAGTTCATCAGGTGTGAATGACAGGTTCTCTTTCAACTGTTCGTTAAACCCTGCCATGTTTCTTTCATACCAGGCATTGTTCAGTAACCAGTTTCCGTCTGCCAGTTCAAATTCCCTCAGCTCTCCCCGGGAAATCCGTTGAGAAATGAGCGTCAGCCAGATGCGCTCCGTCAGTGAGTCAGGAAGGCTGTAATCGTTTTGCAAACTGGTCAGCCACGATTTACTGTTGAGCACCGGTTGTTCTTCCAGTGTCTGGCTGATGGCACAGGTCAGTTTTTTCAGCGCCTGGATCTGGCTGGCCGCCCATAGCAGCGTCACTAATGCAGCCAGCCAGTACAACAACCCGCCCCACCACATCAGTGACGGTGAAATATCGTACTGTAACGCGATCAATGGTGCGCATGCAGAACACGCCATAAGGAAAAAGGCAGTATAAAAACAGCAGTAATACCCGTTAATTTCCTTGCTGATATCTTCTGGTGTGATCCCGTTCTGCTGAATGTTTTTGATCTGCAGGGGAACAGCCAGCAGACCACCGGCGAGAGCAGTGGTCAGAATAAATTTCACAGAGTCAAAGGTGTGAGCCTCCAGCGCGATATGTTTACCATCAAGTCCCCACATGAAGCTGATGATCATTCCGGCAATCGTCAGAAATACGCCTGCCAGCCAGCGAATATGGAACAACCGGGTTATGCGTTCGGTGATATAGCCAGCCAGTAAGGCCGGGCCGAACAGACACAGCAATATGAGCCCTGCCAGCGCAGAAGCCGTGCTGATTAATGCTCTGAACAAAAGGCGAAGAATGGCAAATCCTGCGATCAGCAGGATCAGCGCGCCGACTATCTGTAACATAGTCACTCCGTGATGAATATCATGTTATTGTTAATGCCAGCGAATGTGGCGTTGAAGATCCGTTGCGCCGGTCCGGGTCCCGGTCATGATGACCGGGACCACAGAGAGGCGATGGTTCTGTCAGAAGGTCACATTCAGTGTGGCCTGACCGTTATACCCTTCAGCGCTGCTGCCGCTGACGCTGTGGGCATAACCGGCCTGAACGCCCAGGGTGATATTTTCCCGGACACGGGCTTCCAGTCCGGCCTGCAGGTCCAGTGATGTGCCATTCTGTGAGGGAGAGAACGTCATCCCGCTGCCTGCAGTGGAAGTCCCCACACGCATATCTCCCCGGGAGCTGAAGGTGCGGATAACAGAAGGCTGTACCCACCAGTTCACCGGTAATTCACTCACACTGTGTTTTGCACTGTCACGCAGGGGGGCACGGGATGAGGTGCCTTCGCCAAAGGTCATATCGTTGTGGCTGCCCAGACGGAAACCGGCACGCACATGTTGTGCACTGCCATGCCCGAACTTCACATAACCGGCGTTGTCCTTACCGTCATCCAGGGAAAGTCCTTGCCAGGTATACTGCAGTTGTGGCTCCAGCATCAGGTTGTCAGTGATACTGAAGGGCAGACCGGTTTCCAGTGAACCCAGCCAGCCCCAACCCCGGGTGCGGAAGTCGTTATTGTCCGTTGACGCTTTCATGCTGTGGCGGGTTCCCAGGGCCACAATGTCAGCCCACAGGCCGGAGGATGTATGTGTCAGATTCAGGTATCCGCCCAGGCTGCCGGCATCATCCCGGACCGTGCCGGCACGGGAGCCGTCATCATCCTTAACATCAACGGAAGAATGGCCTGCAGCACCATATATCCCTGCGGTCACAGACATACCGGCAACCTCTGTTCTCATCAGGTCACCCTCCAGGCGGACGAAGCCATAGCTGCCGCTGCTTTCCGGCGTGGCCCCACGGGCAATACCGCCATTGTTATCGTGACCGAGATGACCGCCCTGAATGCTGAGACGGACGCTGTTATTTTCACCGCTTACACCGGTCTGATGGCTGCGGGAGCCTGCCAGAATCCGGTCATAGTCCATTGCCTGTGTCAGCATGGAGGCATACAGGGGGACTTCTGCACGATAAGCATTTTCACTGCGCAGATACCAGCTCTCATCACTGTCCCGGTTGAGGGAGTAGTTAAAGGCACCGGCCTGCAGCCTGTTCCCCTGGACAAAGGCCCCTTCCTCCGTGGTGGCACCGTTAATGGCTTCCACCACCTGAATACCCTTACCGGTGGTCGCCATCCCTGACGCACTGTTGCCGGCGTTCACCAGGTTCAGGATGGTTTTTCCGGTTGCCCTGCCGCCGTCAATGACCAGTCTGTCAGCATTGTTCTGTGCCATATCCGGGCGTACACGCAGGCTGATGGTGCCATTCTGTCCGTTCAGGTTTTTCACTTTCAGGGTTGCCGGTACGAACTTCCCTGTGCGGGTGGAGGTGAAATGAATCTGTCCGGCATGGCTGAGGTCATCCACCACCGACAGCACCGTGGCGTTATCGGGGATATTCCAGGTGGCACCGGAGGCGAGAGTGACATTCGTGGGGTCAATGGCACCGTTCAGCACAGTGCTGCCGGTCAGCTTTAGGGCTGTACCGCGCTGAGCAATGACATCCGTGGTGACGGTACTGTCGTTCAGCGTCAGCGTGCCTTCATTCAGGTTGACGGCTTTCTGGGTGAGTGTGGTGTTGCTGACAGTGAGTGTGCCACTTCCTGATTTTTCCACGCTGCCGTTACCGGTGAGAGAGCCTCCCTGCAGGAGTGCATCGCCTTCACGGATGGTCAGGGTATCGTTGTTCACCGTCTTCCCGGAAAGGGTAAGTATGGCGCCGTTATTCAGCGTGGTGGTGCCCGCCAGTGTGCCGCCCCTGGCGGTGAACAGTCCGCCATTTACCGTGGTATCCGTGGCCATATCACCGGCGTTCAGCGTGAATGAACTGCCTTTTTCCAGCATCAGGGCATCCGCCTGACCGCCTCCGATACTGAATGCCTTTCCGTCGCTCCGGGTACCACTGACAGCGGCACCGGAATCGGCCAGCAGTACACCGCCATTTCCCATGGATACGGTGGTGGTGGTACCACCGTTGCGGACATCCAGCGTTCCGCCATCATCCACGCGGGTATTAGTGGCTGTGTGTCCGGTCAGCACATCCAGGCGTCCGCCATTTTCCAGTACGACATTATCAGCTTTACCCTCCACAACAGAGAATGCTCCCAGGCGGTTTATGCCGGTAACGGTTGCAGCCGTACTGGTAACCAGTGCGCCGCCCTGCTTCAGGGTGACATTCGTGGCTGTACCACCGGCGTCCACCTGCAGTCTGCCCTTCTGATTAACGGTGGTATTCCCGGCCACACCCCCGTTTTTGACAATCTGCCAGCCGTCACTGTTCACAACAGTGTCAGACGCTGTACCGCCGTTGTGCACATACTGGTATCCCCCATTCAGCGTGGTATCCAGTGCGTGACCATGTACAGTCTGGTCGCCGCCGGCATAAACCACAGTGGTATTTGTCGTTCCTTCAGTTCTCACAATCTGGCGACCGTTTTTATTGATGGTTGTGCGTACGGCATCCCCGCGAACAAACTGCCCGGTATCACCGTTTTCTGCATCCGGTCCCCCTTCCGCCCCGGTATTAACAACGGTATCCGTTGCCACTGTACCGGGCTTGACGACCTGCCAGCCCTTATCATTAATGACGGTTCCTGTGGCTATCGCCCCCTCATGCATCCACTGTTCGCCACCATTCAGCGTGGTGTTCACTGCCCGTCCCTGAAGGCTCTGTCCGCCTCCGGCACTGATAACCGTGTCTGAGACACTTCCACCGGGGTTCACTCTCTGAAGACCACCACTGGTGACAGTCGTTTTGTTGGCTGTTCCGCCATCCTGTACCCATTGCCCGCCGGTATTGGCCTCGTTATCTGGCCCATACTCCAGCCCGGTACTGATGGTCATTCCGTTGGTCGTACCGAAGACAATCTGGTTGTCATGATTTGCCAGTGTTCCGCCGTTCACGGTTTCTCCCGGGCGTACAACGATGTCAGCAGCCAGTGCCGGGACTGACATGACAGCAGCAAGAGACAGAGCAACCGCCACACCGGCGCGTTTTCCCCGTGAGCGGGCCAGTTCGGAAGCCACCACCAGGGTGCCCGTAATGTGATTCCATACCAGCCTGTAGCTGGTGTTCAGATGTCGTTTCATCAGCTTTTCCTTAGATTGAGGGTGAATAAAAAAGCCGGTACCCACAAACGTGGATACCGGCAGGTAAAGGGTTACAGTGCCGGAGGTCCGGCTGTGGGAGTTTCTGAATTGTGGTTCTGTTGTTCCCTGAATGTCTTTCTGTACGTATCTGTGCATGTTACTGACAAAGGTTATTATTAGCTTATCGATCGATATAAGCGATCGATAAAATAGATATCGATCGTTTTATTCTATTATTGAGCTATTGCACGGACAAGAGAGACAGTAACGAAAACAGTGCTTTTGTGAGCAGACTCAGAGTCAGGGAGGGCATCAGTCACGACAGGTTCAGAAGAAAATCCAGTTCCATACAGCGCGGGCAACAGAGACCACCGTGTCACGGACGGCACGCAGAACCGTACGGGCAACAGAGGCAACACAGACGCTCTCCGCCGTGTCAAATATCCGGTCCACCGCACCGGTAAACTGTTCACGGGCCTGAGCGCGGACAGATTCCGTGCGCAGCTCGTCCTGCAGGCGGGTCATCAGGGGACTGGCGGCATGGTCGGGAAGTGCTGTCATTAGCGCACTGACCAGCGTATCCAGTTCCCAGCCGGTGCGGGCCGATACGGCAACAACCGGATGTACGGGCCGGAACAGACGGAATACCGCCTCCGTTTTCTCCCGAATGTTCTGTGCCTGTGCGGGAGAAGGCTGAATGCCGGCCATATCCCATTCATGGCAGGGCTCCGTTTTGTCGGCCTGCGTCACCACAAACAGCACCTGCTGATGTCCCCGGTGCAGGATGTGTCGCCAGAAATACTCATCCACAGACAGGGCGCGGTCATCGGCTTTAATCAGCCACAGCACCAGGTCCAGTTCGGGCAGAATGTCACGGTACAGGGCTTCATACTCTGCATCCCTGTCCCGGCTCTCGCCCACCCCGGGCAGGTCAGTGATAACCATGCTGTGACCGTGGCCACTCAGACGGAAGCGCCGCACTTCCCGGGTGCCGGCGTGAACATCACTGACCGGGGTGACCTCCCCCTGAAACAGTGCATTACAGAGTGAGGATTTACCGGCCCCGCTTTTACCCATAATGCCAATCACGGGTTCGTGACTGGTGAGTTTGCGCAGATGTTCCAGGATGTGACGGGAAAGTGAGTAAGGCAGGGAGGAGAGCGGTTTTTCAATTGCCTCAATGGCATCAGACGGATTCATACATGTATTCCCGGTGAAAAAAGACAAAACCCCGCGCACCGGAAAGGTGGCGGGGGATTCACGGAGATAATATCTGTCTGAAATTGTTTTGAATCGATGGGATTGTTGCGTATTAACATGAAGGAGATCAGGACTTATCCGTTACTGGGTGATCTCCTTCCATGAAAATACGCCGTTATTGTTAAACAGCAGGCTGATTTCTCCGTAAAGGGGAAAATATTTATCGGCTGTATGATTATCAGGTGTATCTGTGTTTACTGCTGTGAGTATTTTTTAGTGTATTGTGGGGGAGATGTCAGTGGGAGATATTAAATTTACGTTTATAATTATCTTACTTCTTCTGTGTGTTTTTTATAAGAGTGCACACGTAATGATATCTGTTGATACCATGTGGTTAAGTGTTTCCCTTCCTGGTCATGCGTAATGATTAAATGCTTTTGTGACACCATTCTTCCGGTCTGAATATTTATCCCGTTCTTTTTATTTGTGCAGTGATACTGTCGGAAGAGAATTCAGTAATGTGAGGTGTCCTGGTCAGGATAATATCTGCTGAGATATTATTAGTTGAGTGTGTTTTACTGAGCAAAAGCTGGCTTTTAATTCCTGTACTGAAACACTGTCGCTCGTCCGGGGTTAACTGAAACTGGATGATGATGTAAAATGAAGGCTGTTTTTGTGTTTGTCGAAGAAGTGTTATTTTAATCCATTCTCATCATTGGCTGGCGATTATACAGAAGTATTTGAAGAAAAAATGGTGCATTTTATCTGCGTCAGCAGGGAGGAAGTATTTTATTGATGTATCAGTATTAAATGGTTTTTGTTATTTATAAATATGTCATCCTGTCCATAGAATATTGTACTCAGCATTCAGTGCAGGAACTGTAGTCTTCTTTATTTTATTCCCCTTCAGGAGGGGGGGATTCCTGAAGGCGTTATTCCCGGTGTTCTGTTTATGATTCTTCCCGGCAGGAAACCGGTATCTGCAATACCCGGGATGATGCTTTTTGTTCGTACGTGGTTGTGTAAAATTTGAATAGTGGATGTGCTCTGAAGGGAAGGAGGGGACACACAGATTCATTTTGTCTTTCTTCAGTAGCAAAACACACTGTGGTTATTATTTAACCATTAAATCAACAAAAATTTTTACCTCATATTGATTTGACTGCTATTTTTGCTATTAATAGCCAGAATTGCAGTGCTTTTATATCTGTGTGTAGTGAGGTTACTATGTCATTCGGTCAGCCTTGTGATGAGTTTCCCCTGAGTTCGCTGCCTCCACTCATTCGTGATGCCGTTATTGAAGCTCAGCAAATTACGCAGGCTCCCCTTGGGCTTGTGGCAGCGTCTGCCCTGGGCGCTGTTTCACTTGTCTGCCAGAATCTGATTGATGTCTGCAGACTGAATACACTGCGGGGGCCGGTCTCTCTTTTTTTCCTGACGCTTGCCGAGTCCGGAGAACGAAAAACCGCAGTGGACAAATTATTAATGAAGCCCCTGTACCAGCAGGAGATGCAGTTATATTCCAGATACAAAAGTGAACTGGCTGTCTGGAAAAACAAGGAAGAGCTTTTAAAGGCTCAGAAAAAAGCATTGTTGTCAAAACTGAATAAAGAACTCCGCAAAGGCGCGGATGAGTCAGAAACCCTCAGACAACTGGAAGTACTTCAGAAAAACAGTGCGGAAGAACCTGTGAGGTATAAATTCATTTTTAATGATGCCACGACTGCGGCAATTAAGAATCAGCTTTGTGGTAAATGGCGTTCAGTGGGTATTATGTCAGATGAAGCCGGTATTATATTTGATGGATATACCCTGTCTGAGTTGCCTTTTATTAACAAAATGTGGGATGGCTCTGTATTGTCTGTGGACAGAAAGAATGAACCCGAACAGATGATTGAAAATGCCAGAATGACGTTATCCCTCATGGTGCAACCAGGTCTTTTTGACCGATATATGGAGCGAAAAGGTTCTGTTGCCAGGGACAGTGGTTTTCTTGCCCGTTGTCTTATCAGTAAACCTGCAACCACGCAGGGGAAACGCTTTATTAACGGAGCTGTGATTCCGGGAGGATCATTAACGGCATTTCATGAACGATTAATGGAACTGGCCAGAGGCAGTATTGAAAAATCCAGTGAGGATGAACGGTATTGTCTGCATTTTTCGCCTGAAGCGCAAAAAATATTTATTGAGCACTATAATGTTCTGGAGCAGGATTTATCCCCTTCCGGACCCTTAAGCCCGTTTCGGGGACATGTTTCAAAAAAAACAGAAAACATTGCAAGAATTGCAGCGTTATTTCAGTATTTCAGCTATGGTGAAGGGAAAATCTCTGCCGATATCATGACGTCTGCTGTCGTAATAAGTTCGTGGTACACAGATGAATATAAAAAATTATTTGCGTTACCTGATGAATCTGAACTGCAGCAGAAGGACGCCGAGGAGCTGTTCGACTGGCTCATTGAGGAGTGCCGCGGAGAATGCCCGCCCCGTGTCAGGAAAAATTATATTCTCCAGTGTGGCCCGGGCCGGTTCAGAAACAGGAAAAAACTGAACGCATTGCTGAACATTCTTGAATCTCAGTTCAGGCTTTCTGTCGTGCCGGAAGGAAAAACCATGTATGTTCTGCTTCCCCAGATAGCCAGTTTAAAGTTGTCTGATGTCTCTGGTATTTTTACCTCGGGTTATCACTACAATAAGCTGAGAGCGAAGTAACCGGTGAGCAGTTTTTCTCCATTATGCTTCAGACTTAGATGATTGATTATTATGGGGATTTCATCACCGATATTCAGATGTATGAATATCGGTGATGAACTAAAGCTCAGGAGCTGCGTGGTGGTGATGAATCAACAGGCATATAACTGATACCCGCCGGTCAGAAGTTCCAGCCTGCGACTTTCCTGTCTGCGTGCCCGCAGTCCGGCGTTCAGGTGCAGCGTGTGACAGAACGCACGGAGAGCGAAACGGCAGGCAGACAGGCCGTTCAGTCAGCCCTGGCACCCTGCCCGGATACCAGCTTCCCTGAAACAACTGGCATCAGGTGCGCTTATCGTCAACCGTTGTGCGGTATGCCAGGAGCACGTACTGATCCATCAGATCCGTCAGTGCTGCGCTCTGCTTCTGACGGTTGATGATCCATTCCTCCAGCTCTTTTTCTGATTTCCGTTTCAGATTCTCCGTCCAGTCGTCAAGGCAGTTTCCGGTCATTAAATCAAGCCAGCAAAGCCAGACCAGTTTGAGGCGCAACTCCGTGCCACCAAACTGACGGAAGAGGCTGATCAGTTTATTTGCCAGCGAACGCTGCCTCAGACGTTCACATTCAGACAGGAGAATGCCTTCCAGCATCGGATGATGAACCAGCAGATGTTCACTGGTGCATAAATTCACTATCAGATCATCATCCAGGGGCGGCGTGGTCCGTTTGTCCGGACCATAAATCAGCCGGTGCAGACTCTGGGGTACGATGGCAATCTCCGGTTTTTCACCATTGAATGACACCCACCCGGGCGTCAGATTATGGAAGTAGTAGATATTCGGATGACACACGCCCCAGGATACGGCGTGCCGGGTGAAGCCGGTCAGCCATTTCTGGTAGCTTTCGTGGAGCAGCTCGTAACGGGTCTGATACTGTGGTTTCATTTTCATATTCCTCACGGGGGATAACAGGCAGCAGAACGCCGCCGGCAGGCCGGAGACTGCGTCTGCTGCAGATGAACGGTTAAGAATTACGGACGGGACTGTGCAATACGCGCCTGCAGCCAGGCTTCCACTTCGCTTTTCAGCCATCGGGAGCTGCGGCCCATTTTGATGGGCGCAGGAAAGTCACCATCCTTGATGAGTTTGTAAAACCACTTATCGGTCAGGCCGGTCAGTTGAGTGATAAATGCCATGTCGACCATCTGGTCATCCATCAGTGAAACTGGGGTGATCATGAGAATGTTCCTCCGGATGTTGTTAAACCAGCCGGTGTGGTCATGAAAACAACGCACCACCTTCACCGGCATAACAACCGGGGAGAAACGTAAAAAATAATCGGGAATGTGACCGCCAGGAGATAAACGGGGAGGTTACGGTGGCTGAGCCGTACCGGTATGCCGGGTGGTTGTTACGAAACGATGCTTCCGCACGCGCGCGCGATAAAGAAGGGATGATTTTCGTGAGGAAGAGGGGAAAACTGGCGTTCTGATAATTGCAGAGTTATTTACGGGGCGGTTACGATGGGGCAGACCGTGTCCGGTGGGCAGGCGACAGGTATCACCGATGGGATAAGACTGTCTGATTGGTATTATAAATATATAAGAGAGAGCAAACACATGAGATCAAATACATGAGTTCATATATGTGAAATAAACACGGTGAGTGTGATCAGTGGGCATGATGAGAACGCAGTAGCAACAGACTGCGCTATCCCTGATAGCTGGCGTATAACCTGCGTATATAAAACGTACCAGCAACGCACGTGAACAGAGTGCATTAAGCATCCGTCGTTGACACCGACCTGGTGAGTGACAGTCTGAGAGACCGGTTAAGTGGTGGTACGGGAGTAATGAGTTTGGGGAGGGTACCAGAATGTCAGTCTGGTACGGTATGCTGACAGTATCACGTTAATTGCAGCATAAAGTGATGAGAGGCTAATGGAAGTTAAAACCAGAGCAGTTCCGTCGTTGTTCATCCCGGGAGACACTGGAAAAAGTGATTTCCCACACGCGTTATAAGCTTACTCTAGCGGAGATGGAAGCCTTCAACTCTGCGGTCGATCACCGACTGGCAGAACTGACAATGAACAAGCTTTACGATCGTGTTCCCGCTTCAGTCTGGAAATATGTCATCTGAGCGTTCGGTAATCACAACTGCATCGCGCCAGGTGTTATCCGCTTTGTGATTCTTATTGGCTCTTCTCAGGTTATTAAAAGCTGAATATGTTCCTGTTGTCGGGAACCAGGATAATACCGGGAACGTTAAGCGGTATAGCGACAACAAAGAATTCGAAATCAAAAGGGAATGGTGCCGGAGGCGTGGGCGGTAATGGGCTGATTTTCAGGTATTACCGGCTTACAGCGTGTGGTTGATATTGAGGGGCTGTGAGTTTCACGTATTTGTCAGAAACCCAGACGAGTTTTCCTGTATGAGACGAAATAAGGCAGCGGCAATACATGGAAAAATTTAATATGCTATGAAGGAGAACCTGTCGGTTACGCTTAATATAACCGGTACACTGTCAGCTCAGGGGATACATGAACCGTTATCTCACCAGCTACACAGTATATACACACTGACGCTGACAGTAGTCAGCAGGACCACAATAATCAGTGCCAGCAGTATGGTAACGATACGGTCTGTATTCCGGTAATAGCCGAAGGGGTCGACAGAACCACAATACGGGCAACACACAGTATTATGAGTAATCGCGTTTCCACAGTCCCAGCACTTCTTTTTGCGTATCACCATCACTCCCTCCTCACAGCCTTACCCGTAACCGGTTTTTTACATTAAAAAAACAACGCTGAAAATTCAACCGTCAGTCCGGAGACGACCGTTCGGGTTATCTCAGAGTGCCTGAGATATTGCCTGGTTGGAGATCACTTCAGGGACTCTGCGCATTTTTTACGGCGTGGTTAATCCGTATGAACGAAACCATACGGAGATTTAACCATGACCTACAAATACAACCCCTTCTGGCAGCAACGTATTCGTGAGACGGTGCGGCACGCACTGGATGTTCATCCCCGTCTGACGGCATTGCGGGTTGATCTGCGTCTCCCGGATGTACCGGCAGCAACGGACGCGGCTGTGATATCCCGCTTCATCAATGCCCTGAAAGCCCGAATCGACGCTTACCAGAAACGTAAGCATCGGGAAGGTAAACGCGTGCATTCCTCGACCCTGCATTACGCCTGGGCCCGGGAGTTCGGGGAGCTTAAAGGCAAAAAACACTATCACCTGCTGCTGCTGGTCAACCGGGATACCTGGTGTCGTGCCGGCGATTACCGCGCTCCGGGGTCACTGGCCGGAATGATTAAACAGGCCTGGTGCAGTGCCCTGGGGGTGGATGCCGGATGTTATGCCACGCTGGTGCATTTCCCGGTCAGGCCGGCGGTGTGGCTGGAACGCGATGATGAAACCGGCTTTCAGCAGGTACTGGAACGTGCTGGCTATCTGGCGAAGGAGCATACCAAAGCTCGCGGCACCGGTGAGCGCAACTTTGGCTGTAGCCGGAGTTGAACACGACAGACGCGCCAATACCCGGCAAACCAAAAGTATGGGTTGTTGTCTGGCGGCAACGATGTATCCACTCGCCCACTGACTGTTTTTTACGTCAGTGTTCCATTGTGTGACAACCACAATGCTGTAACAGCAACCAGCCTGCTTTACCCAAACTCCAGTCCAGATTTTAACTGAACCGCCATTCACACCTGACCACGCTGCCCGTACCGGGACGGCTGTTGCCTGCGTGTCGTCTGGCGGCTGAGGAATATGACTATGTACGCAAAATCCTTTCTCGCACTTGATGGCAACGGGCGTCTGACGGGTGCCCGTACCGCACAGACTGCACCTTACGATCGCTACACTTGCCACCTTTGCGGCAGTGCACTCAGATACCACCCGCAATACGACACTGAGCGTCCCTGGTTTGAACACACTGACGACGGGCTGACAGCGCACGGTCAGCAGTGTCCTTATGTCAGACCGGAACGCAGGGAGATACGCTTGATTAAGCGTCTGCAGCAATTCGTACCGGATGCCTTACCCGTGGTGCGTAAAGCCAGCTGGCACTGCAGACAATGTCACCACGATTATTATGGGGAGCAGTACTGCACAAACTGCCAGACCGGAGGATTCAGTATTCCCCGGACAACTCGGGAGGAAATATGCGAATTCTGAACTGTTATATGGCGAATGACAGCAAGGGGCATTTTGTTACGGCGAAAGAAGCAGCGAAGCACAACCGCCGGGACGTTTTGTGCTGTGTGTCCTGTGGATGCCCGTTAACACTTCAGCGGGGCAATGACGGACAACAACCGTGGTTTGAACATGACCAGATGACTGTCGCTGAGAAAATCCTGCTGCGATGCACCTGGCTTGACCCGGCAGAGAAAGAGGCCCGTCGTTTGCATCTGCAGGGCATGACGGTTCCGGATTATACGGTGAAGGTGAGAAAGTGGTTTTGTGTGATGTGTGACGAAGATTATGAGGGGGAAAAGTGCTGCCCACGCTGCGGTACCGGGGTATACAGCAGGGCGTGGGGGCGGCAGGATGTGCCGTCGGAAGATGCCAGGGCTGATAATCCGTTACAGAGGTTGTAATGGTTGCCTCTGGCGCAGTTTGCGGTGATGCCGTTCCCGGGAATGGATTGCCAGTGCGGGGACTGTGGAGCTTAATTCCGGTGTTGGTGGCCTTTCCGTTGATTTTGAGCCAACAGCCCTCCTGTGACTGACAGGCTGCCTCGTCATTCCATACGTATCTTCAGGTGAACAGATGCATGTCTGAGCGTACTCATGCAGCCGGCCCGGCAACCGCGGTGGTACTACGCTGGCTGCGAGAAAATACAGAAAGCACCAGAATACGCTCTCCTGTTGCTGATCAATCAGGATCTCATGCACCTACCGGGATCTAGGGCTAGAACTGATGAAACCGATTCGCACCTGGCTGAGTTAATGCTACAGGCCAGGGCATCACTACCCCCTGACGAGCACTGTACTGTGGTATGCAGTTACAGGGGGCGTGTGCAGCCACACCTGAAAGCAGTGAGTCGTTCACGGCATTCAAAAACACGTGCCTTTCGTTCGCCGTTCCTGTGATGGCCGGCATCATTTGCTAAGCCGTTACCGACGTTATTCCCTCCGGGACACGCCTCTGGTTGAGGCTTTGCCCGGAGCAATCGAATGAAAATAAGTTAAGTCACCGAAAGGGAGGATGTAGTCAACCGGGGGAACAGTAATAAGCCGTCGTGCTTTTATCGTACAAGTGTGTTGCGTTTTGCACCGAAAATACGATAGAGGTCGTTTATGGATTCCGCAGGGAGTGCTGATTATTATTCACTGGCAGCAGACAGCGATGTGTGTGCAGGCATTCAGGGGGATGTTGTCAGCAGAAGGGTGCGTATAGCAGATTGTTGTTATACATGGCGTATGAAGTATTACCAGTCATGCGGAGTAGTGTGGTGAGGGGCTGTATGAGAAATCGCCACCTTCTTGTCAGAGAGGGAACGCTACCATGAAAGTCAAAAGCGATAACGCAGACCGGTACGATCGGTAGGTAAAACTGTAGCGGTGTGCTGCCGCCGAGGTCAGAATAATCTGCGCGTTTTTACGCCAGCGCCACCGACGAACAGCAGGAGATTGAGGGGAATTTGGCGGCGATAAAGACGTAGAAGAGAAAAACGGGCAATTTGCCGCATGCCCACAGAATCAGTGAGATCGTTAGCGACAGCAAAATGATCGGCAGCCAGCGGCGGCCTGCAATATCGGGATGAAGGAGATCTTACGATATCGATGCTGCACCTGATATGTACGATCAGTAAATAGAGTACGAAACAGAAAACACGACGATAATAACGCTGGCAGCGGTGCCTGTCAGGCAAATGCCCACACGCAATAAAATAAATCAACCATCGCAGGGCCGTGATCATCCGCATACACCGCTGATGACGCGTCTAAAAACGCGTCAATATGACTTCCCCGGAACATTACCTCATTTCAGGGTATGGAGAATTTTTAACATCGAGTTATCTATGGTCTGTTTGACTTTTTCGTAATAGATCGGTTCAGATAATGGCGAATCCCAGGTATGAATATCGTTCTTATTAAAAGGAATGCATTTCATGGCTACTGCCTTTAACTGTTTCCCTTTTTGCTCATACTCATTGATATCATTAATGGTAAATTTCAAACTCTCTTTTCTTGCTTCTGTTATTTCAGTTGGGCATACCAGCTTTATATCTCCTAAGGTAAATGTACTGACCCCGGTGATGAAAAATCTCTCGGGGATTTCTGTATAGTGCCGAGTATTCCAGATTAAGCCATTAAACATACTATGAGAATGAGTTTTATTTTCGATATAATACTGATGCGTTCTCCAGTCACTAATGCCTGAGAGACTCATTACCATATTAATGATCATATTTGGGATAGGGCGATACCACATACTGAATACAGTAATTACAACTGGTATGCATATTAAAACAACTATGAATCCAGTGAATTTATCACCATTTCTGCGCTCATTAAGATGTATGGCACCAGGCAGAATGCCAATAGTAACAATAGCTGCTGTTAAGGCAAGGAGCATTAGCATTTCAACCAAATCACTTGTCTCCTCACTAAAATCAAGTTGGGTAAGCAGAAATAACATAGGTAATATTTGAACGATCCCGGGAGTCATAAATTGCAAGGGTAAAAAACATAACAATCCTGGTTTTCTTGGTAATTTCTCATAGTTATCAGATTTATGCCAACTAAATCTCTTTGTTTTAAATAGATTAAAATAGGATACAAAATAACTAAAAGCAAGCATCAATACAAAACCGGTGATACTTATGGAATAACCATTCCATCCATAAAGATAGTAAATATAGTAGCCAACAATTATACTACAGCATATAAACAAGCTATTTAGATAACAAACAGTGGAAATTCGATGTGGTATGCTTGGATAATTTTTGAAATTATCTTCATGTAATGTGTAAATGAGGATTAGAATAAAAGAGGAAATGAAAATTACTAAGCTAAACCCAGAAAACGATACTATTATAAAAACAAAAATGATACCTATGGCTGAACTGAGGCTTACAGTATCAAAGAAAATATCTAATCTATCTATGTTTGACAGATAGAACCATATAACAGCCATTGTGCATCCAGTAATAAATGTAGATGAGGTTATTACTGAAATAATGAATTTTTTATTCAACAGCTTTATGACAGATTTATTCATAATCCGAATTCCATACCTGATAAAATTCGTATTGTAGTGAGGACCGATTTTTTGAGCAACTTATAACCATCGCTTAAAGCTACTTGCTACCATACATGCCGTTATCCCGAACCATAAAGCGCTTGGCAGTAACACCAACATCACAGACAGATACTGCGGTTGCGCCAAATAAAAGAATGGCGGATAAGGTCGGCGGATTGCAACGTGATGCTGTGCTGTAGGATGACTTCTGCGGTCTCGTCCAGCGCCAGCCACTCCTGGCGGATTTTGTGTGGGGGCATGGTGTGTTCCTTTTTGTGTTGTTGGTTGCGTATAGTGCTTGTTGATGATGAAAACCGGTGTGAGATATTTTTGCCAAAACAACTAACACTGATCAGTGTAGGTAACGAGCTTTTCAGACATAATCTGGTGATGATTTACACTGGAAAAACAGGACGTAACACTGAATAGCTCTGGAGACGATTTGCTTGAAGTGGCGTGCTATTTGTTGAAAGAAGAATTTCTGATGATACCTTATTTTAAAGGAGGCTAAAGGGAGAGGAGAGAGCCCTGTTGAAATCAACAGGACTTAATAGCTCCTCTCCGAAGGGCAAGGAGATCACCCGTGCGCCTGGTTAGGTGAAGAAGTACTCAGCGTGGTTGCAGACAGTTATCTTCTTTCCAGCCGTACAGCCACTCCATGCCGCGATAAAACTCTGCCTGCGATTTCCCTTTCCACAGCAGGTTACGAACCTGGCGTTCTACTCCCGCGGCGTGATAAACCCGTCCCATCTCACGGGTCGACCAGACAATACGCGCGGTGCGCGGAATACGTACCGACTCATACAGCGCAAAGGCTTGCGCCGCATCACCCTCACACTGCGCCAGCGCCTTACCCAGCGTTACCGCGTCTTCCAGCGCCATACAGGCACCTTGCGCCATATATTGCGCCACTGGATGGGCTGCATCGCCCACCAGCGTAATGCGGTTAGTGCCCCATTTCGCGACTGGTTCACGGTCGGCAGTTGACCAGCGTCGCCATGAAGTCGGTTTATCCAGCATCTGGCGCGGACGCGGGTGAATCCCCTCAAAGTAAGAGAGCACTTCCTCTTTACTGCCATCCTTCACGCCCCACTCTTCCTGCTGGCGGCTGTGGAATGTCACCACCAGGTTATACTGCGTGCCGCCGCGCAAAGGGTAATGCACCAGGTGACAGTGCGGCCCCGCCCACAGTACCGGTGCGTTAATGCGCAAATCTTCCGGCATATCGGCACAATCGATAACCGCACGGTAGACAACATGTCCGGTGACACGCGGCGCATCGCCCAATAAGCTCTGGCGCACCACTGACTTCACGCCGTCACAGCCAATCAGAATATCGCCGGTCCAGCTATTGCCGCGATCGTCAAACACGGTGACATCGTCTTCCGTCTCGCGAATATCCACGACGTTGGTGGAGGTGTGATATTCCACGTCCGGATGCGTCAGTACCGCTTCCCACACCGAGGCGTGAATATCAACCCGGTGGATCACCGCGTAAGGACCGCCGAAATGGTCACGAAAGGCCTGCCCGGTTTCAATGCGCACCACTTCTTCGGCGTTCACCGCATCCATCATGGTAATGTGATCGGTAAACACCGCGCGCTGGCGGGCAACTTCGCCGACGCCGAGGCTGTCCAGCGCCGAAAACGCATTTGGCCCCAACTGGATGCCCGCGCCAATCTCACCGATCTCATGCGCCTTTTCCAGCAGCACCACTTTGATCCCCAGGCGGGCCAGTGACAATGCAGTTGCCGCACCGCCGATCCCGCCTCCCACAATTACTGCGCGTGTCACTTTCGTCATTATAGTTCTCCTGGTCAGGCTGAAATTTTATCTTGTTGATTTTCTGGCGCTGCGGCAATGAACGCTGGCAGCTGTGTGCAGGCGTCGTACACCGCTTTGCAGCGTGGATACCCGCTCAAATCGCAGTTCATGCGTAGCGCGTTTGCCCACTGCGGGACAAGGCAGCAATCTGCCAGCGTCGGCGTCTCGCCCACACAAAATTGCCCCGACTGGTTCTGGCGCAACAGTTGTTCCACCGCGCTTAACCCTTGCTGGATCCAGTGCGCATACCAACGTTTTTTTTCTTCTTCACTGACGTTCAGTTCTTCGGTCAGGTAGCGCAGCACGCGCAAGTTATTTAATGGATGAATATCACAAGCGATGGCATAGACAATTTCCAGCACCTTGTTGCGGGCCGGTTCTTCCTGCGGCACCAGCGGAACTTGCGGGTAGTGCCTCTCCAGCCAGTCAATAATCGCCAGCGATTGTCCGAGTGATTGGCCCTCGTCAGTCAGCAGCGTCGGCACCAGCCCGACCGGATTCATCCGCCGATAGGCCAGTTCATTTTGCTGACCAATACGGATATTCACCCCTTCGGTCTGGTAATTAATGCCTTTCAGCGCCAGCGCAATGCGTACCCGGTACGACGCTGAACTATTAAAAAAACTGTACAGCTTCATCATGCACCTCAGACAATCTTCACCGCGATAGGCGTTAAGCCCTCGACGTTGCCTGTGATCACATCACCTTTCACTACCGGGCCAACCCCTTCCGGCGTACCGGTGAAGATCAGATCGCCCGGTTGCAGCTCAAAGAAGCCTGACAGATAGCTGATGGTTTCATTCACCGACCAGATGAGATGGCGAATATCGCTGCGCTGATGATCTTCGCCGTTAACCTGTAACCAGATTGGCGCATTATCAATACCGCCGATATCGCGGGCTTTGTGCAGCGGCGCGATGGGCGCTGAGAGATCAAACGCTTTACCGATTTCCCACGGGCGGCCCATCTGGCGCATTTCCATTTGACGGTCACGCCGAGTCATATCAAGACCCGTGGCATAACCCCAGACATATTCATGGGCGTGTTCCAGCGGGATATCGCTGCCTTTTTTACCAATCGCCACTACCAGTTCAATTTCGTAATGATAGTTATCGGTCTGCGCCGGATATGGCAGCGCCAGCGTTTCGCCAGCGGCGACCGGAATAACGGCATCTGCTGGTTTGCAGAAGAAGAAGGGTGGTTCACGATCCGGATCAAAGCCCATTTCGCGGGCGTGGGCGGCATAGTTACGCCCGACGCAGTAAACGCGACGCACGGGGAATTGTTTATCACTGCCAACAACCGGTACGGTAACGGGCGCTTGTGGTTCGAATACATATTGAGTCATTTTCTCTCTCCCAAATTAATAACGCGCTTCGCGGAAAAGCCCCAGGGCTTCTTGTACCGGTCTGTCCGAAAAACTGAATAAAACGGTATCTTGCGTAGTCTGGAATGACACGCCGTGCCAGGTCGGCACCACAAAGATATCTTTTGCACTAAAGGTGAAGATTTCATTGCCGATGGTGACTTGTCCGCTACCTTCCACTACATGGTAGATAGTGCTGTCAGTGGTGCGCGCCACGCGGGAGGAGAACCCTTTCGGTAGCAGTTGCAGGAAAGCGCCCATCGACGGCATCGGATAGCCGCCGGTGACCGGGTTGACGTAGCGCATTTTGTAGCCATCCCATTCGTCGGCATCGCCCATGCGGGTTAAATCGTGCAGCACTTCGCGGCTGCGGTCATAACGATAGTTAAAGATCGGCGAGGAGTTCCCCGTCTGATGGCGCAGCGGCAACATATTGGCAGCGTAACGCGGCAGGTAATCGCCCTCTTTACGCGTTACCGGTTGTTGATCTTCCGGGTAATCTTCGGCAAAACCGCAGCCCAGAGTGTTCACTAATGGCAGATCCAACCCATCGAGCCAGATAACCGGTTCGTCGCCAGGGTTGCCGTGATCGTGCCAGCGCCACTGCGGGGTCAGGATAAAATCGCCCTCATTCATTGGCGTGCGTTCGCCGTCAACGGCGGTAAATGCCCCTTTGCCTTCAACAATAAAACGCAGCGCCGACTGGTTATGACGATGACTCGGTGCCACTTCGCCCGGCATGATCAGTTGCAAACCGGCATATAAAGTCGCGGTGATGGAAGACTGCCCTCGCAGCGCCGGGTTTTCCAGTACCAGCACGCGGCGCACCGCCTCTTTCGCGCCAATCAGGCTGCCGCTCTCCAGCAGCAGCGGGCGGATCTCCTGATAATTCCAGTACGCTGGCGCACAGTTAGCGTTGGGCGTTTTCGGCACCAGATGGTGCAGTGACTCCCACAGCGGGGTCAGGTTTTGCCCGGAAATATGCTGATAAAATTGTTCACGGCTATTTTGATTGTTATCAGTCATTGGGATGCTCCTTATTCGTTCACAACACCTGCGTGAGGCAGTGAGTCAGGGATAGAGGTCGACTGGCGAACCACGGTGATCAGCAGGGTTAACATCACCGCACTGATCGCCGCAGGCACAGCGATAATGAAAAACAGGGTGTCGAAAGAGAAATTCATCGCCATCATCACGCCGCCAGACAGCGAGCCAACAATCGCGCCGCAGCGGCCCACGGCGTTTGACCAGCTCACGCCCGTGGCGCGACTTTGTGTTGGATAAAGTGTTGCGGTCAGCGCATTCAGCCCCACCTGCGATCCGCTGATGCCAATGCCGGTGCCGAAAATCGCCAGCGCCATCAGCCATAATCCATCCTGGCTTAAGCCAATCATCACGATGCATATAGCGCCTGTGGCATAGCTCAGCGCCAGTACGCGGAAAGGATTGAACTTATCCATCAGCACGCCCAGCGCCAGCGCGCCCAACGTACCGCCAATCTGGAACGCGGCGGTAACCCAGGAGGCATGTTGCAGGTCGATGCCGCGATGGTTGAGCAGCGTTGGCATCCAGCTTGAGAGCAGGTAAATAATCAGCAAGCTCATAAAGAACACCACCCACAGCATCAACGTGATGGGTAACTGACGCCCCATAAACAGTTGACGAATGCTGCCTTTTGTAACGGAGGCTGATTCAATGAGATAAAACTGGGTATCGACATAACGCTCGCGGGTGATGGCGCTGACGGTTTTCGCAATCACCGCCTGGGGTAGCTGGCGGCGCACTTGCCAGCGTGGCGATTCCGGCAGAACCACCAGCAGTGCAACAAACAGCATCAGCGGTAATACGCCACCCAACACCAGGATCCCGTGCCAGCCAATCACCGGCACCAGCTGCGCGCTGACAATCCCGCCAACCGCCGAACCCAGGGTAAAGCCGCAAAACATCAGCGTCACCAGCGCGCCGCGGCGGCGGGCAGGCAGATATTCCGAGGTCATGGTGATGGTGTTCGGCATCGCGCCGCCCAGACCCAAGCCGGTGAGAAAGCGCAGGAAGACCAGAGTTTGCAGATCCGGAGAGAAAGCTGAGGCGAGGCTTAACGCGCCAAACAAAAAGACGCACAGCTCAATCACCCGCTTGCGACCAAAGCGATCGGACAACGGGCCACAAAGCAGTGCGCCTGCGGTTAACCCCAGCAGACCCGCGCCAAAAAGCGGGGCGAGATCGCCTGCGGTGAGTTGCCAGTGAGTGCGAATATCAGGGGCGATAAATCCGATAGCCGCGGTGTCAAAACCATCGAGCATTACCACCAGAAAACAGCAGATGATAACGCGCCACTGCATCTTGCCGACCGGAGCAGCATCGATAAGTGCTTGTAGATCACGTCGTTGAGTCATAGTAAATGCCTCAGTGCAGGTAAGGTAGATGTTTCTTTTGTTTTGTATATGTTGCGATATTGTGATTAAAGAGATGAAATGTACAATGGCATTTCGGGCAGAGAGATAACCTGGAGGTTATGGTAAATGGCGAACTGGGCGCAAAAATTAAAACTACATCACCTTGAAATGCTGGTGGCGTTGGGTGAACAGGGCAATCTGACCCATGTCGCACGAATGATGAATATCACCCAACCTGCGCTTTCGAAATGGTTGTCACAACTCGAAGATGAGATTGGAATCACACTTTTTGAGCGGCACAGCAAAGGATTACGTCCGACTGAAGGCGGCAAATTGTTATTGCAACATGCCCAACGGTTAATCAATGACATGGAGCGATCGCAACATGAACTGGCCCGTTTTAAACAAGGTGGACTGGTCGGCAGTCTGAAAATTGGCTGTTCTCCCGTCGCCACTGACTGCGTATCCCAGGCGATTTTGCATTTGCTTACGAAGATGCCAACTCTACACCTGAATATCGAAGAGAAGGTGATGACCCCATTGCTGCAAGATCTGTTGGCAGGTTCTGTCGACGTGGTCGTTGGGCGAATTGGCGGTCGCGCCTTGCAACTGCCACTGAATTATCAGGTGCTGTACACCGAGCCAGTATGCTTTGTCGCCAGCCCTGAGCACCCACTGGCGAAATACGCCACCCTCAGTTGGAATGATCTTGCCAACTGGCGCTGGATCGTCTGGCCGACGGGTACCCCCATTCGCATTAGTATTGATAATGCGCTGGTAGACCACGGCGTAATGCTGCCAGAAAACACGATTGAGTCGGCGTCGATGAACGTCAGTACCAACCTGTTACAAAGCAGCGATATGATCTCTATTTTGTCATTACGCCTGGCGCAACGTTATGCCAGCCAGGGACAACTGGTGATACTCAACCTGCCAAAGATAGAACAGAAAGGCAGCGTCGGTGTGTTCTGGCGCAATAACGAAACGCCTTCTTATGCTTTAAGTCAGTTTCTGCACTTTATTACAGCAGAATTAGTGTGCTGAACTGGGCATTCGCACGATGTTACTTCCCTGTAATTCAACGATGCGTAATTTTTCGGGGAATCGTGCACTGTGATAAGGCGTGATCTTTCATGGGGTGAAAATCCCACCAGGTGACTGTCGTTCCAGCCGGTAGCAGTCAAAGCAGTCGTGTGGGTAACAAAGCGGCTGATGTATTTGATGAAGAAGCTGTAGGTGTTTCAGTGAGTATACAGGTCATAATGTGAGTGAATCTGAGCAGGCCTCGAAAGAACCAATTGGAAGGACAACCCATTAGGAATTCCCAGAAAACAAGACAGACATAGTGAGATGTGATCTAATTGATTGTGCTAGCAATTTCAAGGATATCACCACTATGCCTGCACGTTCATTATGCCAAAAATTCCTTAAAAACATACTGGCCACTTTGCATTTCTACCATCAAAAATCACTGATTGACGCAACAAATGCTGTAATAAATGGCGCTTCCCTCACGCTTAGCAGCATCGGGCGTCATTTAACCAGACAGCATTAGTTAAAAACAAGATAAAGCGGGTGGATTGACCGTTGGGGAATTCTCAACTGAAAAATGATCTTCCCACCATTTTTCAGTTGGTTACTCAAAAAAATACGCTGAGAATGTTCGTGTTGTTGTACGCCTTCGCCAGCAGTGGCAGGATGTTCAGGAGGAGTGTCGGCAGGCAGAGGTCGGATCAGGAGAGCGGCTGCGTAATGCCCTGCTGAATGTGGATTATACCACCAGTTTTGAACTGCCTTTTCGTCTGCTTTTAACCCGCACGTCACAGCTGATTGCTGTGCTTTGGGAAGAATGGGATATCAGCCAGAAAAATGTGGTGTTTAACGATAAACGCTTTGGTTGCGTGTATAGCCTGAAGGCCAGTCTTTCCGGCGTGCGGATACATTCCGGTATCATCTGTCTCACCGTATTCGCCGGATGGTTGGGAATGAAATACATCATCGCCTTGGCAGCAGATTGCCCGGAAAGTGAAAGCGCTCCGTGAATGACTTAAGTATGCGCTAGAGGAGGGATTACTGGTGACCGCACTGGACGGTCTGTTCTGGTCTGGTAGTCAGCGTATTGCGGAAGATATTCTGTGTCGTTACGGGGAAGTCATCTTCACAGGGATCTTCAGTCAGTTAGTATTACCGACATTCATTCACCAACTTACCGGAGATAATCGATGTCAAAACCCCGATGGACCATTGAACAGAAAAGGCAGCACGTTGCTGCCTGGCGCGCCAGTGGTCTTACACGTCAGCAATACTGTGAACTCAACGATATTCCCTTCACATCACTTCGCGAATGGCCGCAGGATGTCGCAAAAGCTGAACGCCGGGCAAATGAACCGACCGTTCTTCCCGTTCATATTGCGCCACCACTGCATGCTGATGTACCACAGCCCGTCACGAATGAGCCAGTCACGCTCTTCCTTCCCGGCGGAGTACGGATGTGCTGTCAGCCGTCACAACTTACCGATGTCTTCAGGGCGCTCAAATATGCTCAGTCCTGATAATGTCTTCATCGCGATTAAACCTGTTGACATGCGCCGGGGCATCGACACACTGACGCAGTATATACAGGATGAACTCCGGTCGACATGGCATGAGGGAGCCGCCTTCGTCTTTGTTAACAAAGACCGTTCGCGTATCAAAGTTCTCCGGTGGGATAAACACGGGGTGTGGTTGTGTACCCGCCGTCTTCACAAAGGCAGCTTCCGCTGGCCACGTGCAAATGATGCTGCCTGGCACCTCACTCCCGACGAGTTTAACTGGCTGATTGCCGGTGTTGACTGGCAGCAGGTTAAGGGACATGGCCTGACGAAATGGGTCTGGCAAAATGAACCTGAACTGCGCCCTGAAAACACGCAAAACACACTGCTAACCCACTGAAAAATAATGAATATTCGTATCCGGAGTGGTATGCTCCCCTGTATGGATATCTCCGCTCTCAACACCACGAATGACATCGAAAAACTGCGTGCTATGGCACTTGCCATGGTACAAAAAGTCATGTCGGAGAATGCCGAAAAAGAGCGGGAATTACTGGAGAAAAGCCGGCGCATCCAGCTTCTGGAAGAAATGCTGAAACTGGTTCGTCAACAGCGCTTCGGTAAAAAATGTGAAACGCTGGCTGGTATGCAACGCTCCCTGTTCGAAGAGGATGTTGATGTCGATATCGCCGAGCTCACCGCACATCTGGATAAACTGCTCCCGCAATCCCCTGAAGAAGACGAAAAAGCGTCCCGTTCACGCCCGATACGCAAACCCTTACCGGCTCATCTTCCACGGGTGGAAAAAATTATCCAGCCGGACACTGACCATTGCCCTGAATGTGACGAGCCGCTGCACTATATCCGTGATGCGGTGAGTGAAAAGCTGGAGTATATTCCCGCTCACTTTGTGGTGAACTGTTATGTCCGTCCGCAATACAGTTGTCCCTGTTGCCAGAAGGTGTTCAGCGGTGAAATGCCGGCACATATCCTCCCGAAAAGTGCCGTTGAGCCATCAGTCATCGCACAGGTGATCATCAATAAATACGGTGAGCACCTGCCTCTGTATCGCCAGCAACAGGTCTTTGCCCGTTCAGATGTCGGACTGCCCGTCAGTTCGATGGCTGACATGGTTGGCGCGGCAGGGGCCGCATTATCCCCCCTCGCGGCGTTACTCCATCGCGAATTGATAAGCCGTCCGGTGGTGCATGCAGATGAGACTACCCTGAAGATCCTGAACACGAAGAAAGGCGGTAAATCCTGCTCCGGTTATCTGTGGGCATACGTCAGTGGAGAAAGGACGGGACCGTCAGTTGTGTGCTTCGACTGCCGGACCGGACGTAGCCATGAGTATCCTGAAAACTGGCTTCAGGGCTGGGGCGGGACGCTGGTTGTCGACGGACATAAAGCTTACCGGACTCTGGCAAACAAAGTGCCGGAGCTGGCGAATATCATCGGTCATCACGCGGGTATTGATGACAATACAGCGGCAAAAGCCATTGCCCATGCCATTCTCGGTGGTGTGACAGCAGCCCTTCAGGGCAACAGTGCGGCAGCAGGCGCAATTGGTGCGGGTACTGGTGAAGTGATCTCGTCAGCCATTGCGAAAAGCCTCTACCCGGACGTAGATCCGTCGAAACTGACAGAAGATCAGAAGCAAACCGTAAGCACGCTGGCAACGCTGTCAGCGGGTATGGCTGGCGGCATTGCCAGTGGCGATGTGGCTGGCACAGCTGCAGGGGCTGGTGTTGGGAAGAACATTGCTGAGAATAACTTGGTTGGTGGCACAGAGTCCGAGCAGAGCAAAGCTGCTCAGACGCATGGCGCAGATGTACTTTCCTGTAACGATGCTCCAGGCGGTGAAGCCTGTAAGCGAGGAGAAGCAGTCAATAAAGCGTATGCCGGAGCGTTGGCCACTGGTAGTGTAGCTCTCTTACCTGGCGGTGCTCAGGCCATGTGGGCTCTTGGCACAGGTGCAAATGCAGGAATTGGTTACATGGTAGATAGTTCAGTTGATCCTGAAAATGCAATCATTGCAGGATGGGTCAATGTAATCACCATGGGGCAGGGCTGGAAAGGAACCGTTGGGTGGAATGCGGCAGGTGGTGCGCTGGGTAACTGGATTGACGACAAAGATCCATTGTCAGGTGCCCTTATCAATGGTACCGGTTCGGGTATTGGTTATGGAGTTGGCAAAGGACTTTCATGGGGTGTTAATGCAGGGGAAAACTGGTGGAAAGGTGGTTGGGATCCGAAGTTTAATTCTGAGTTGAGAAGTGTTACTAAAGTTAAAGGGGATTATGGTCTTTCAAAAGAAATGAAACCAAGCAAAGTTCCTAGCTCATTTGGTGACGTAGGTGGTTCTGCTTTCTCCGAAATAACAGGAAAAGGAATCGAAAAAATTTCGTCTTCAAATGCTAATGGAGATAAGAAATGATCAATGTTCTTTTCGCGTTATTTTCAATTTTGGCAGGGGGGATTTTAGCTGAGATTGCTTACATTTTTTTAATTATTATTGAGTACGCAATGGTTGGTAGTTTTAACTTTGACTTGACATCAGCATGGTTGTACTTTAAGGCCGCGGGAGTAGAAGGAGGTATAATGGGAATAGGAATTTCTCTATTTCGATATTTTGGAGTTAAAGGATTTTAATGATGTTGAGAATAATTACCTTAGTGAAGAGCAGTCTCTGACTTTTGACAAGGTGCTATCGGAATTCCGGGGGGAACTGTCAGAATGTTATCGATAAATGGAAGAAAATCAGTGATGAACAGAGCGCAGAAATCGATCAGAAGCTGAAAGACAATCCGCTGGGAGCCCAGATTATTGATAAGGAAGTTGCGAAGGGCGGATATGATATGACGCAGCGCCCTGGTTGGCTGGGTAACATTGGTGCGGAAGTAATGACCAGTGATGAAGCCAAAGCCTATGTTCAGCAGTGGAATGGCCGGGATCTGGCAAAAATAGATGTAAACAGCCCTGAATGGACGAAGTTTGCAGTGTTTGCTTCCGATCCTGAAAATCAGCCATGCTGGTCAGCGGAGGTTTACTGGTAAAAGATAAAACCAAAGCGGCTATATCATTCATGAGTCGCAATACAGCGACTGCGACGGTCAAAGCAACAGAAGTTGGAATGCAGTGGGAACAGGGAAATATGAAACAGGGTATGCTGTGGGAGGATTATGTTGGGAAATCTCTTTCCGCTGATGCCCGTTTACCAAAGAACTTTAAGACCTTTGATTACTATGATGGTGCTACCAAAACTGCTACCAGTGTAAAATCAATGGATACGCAAACTATGGCGAAATTGGCTAATCCGAATCAGGTTTACAGTTCGATAAAAGGAAACATCGATGCTGCGGCTAAGTTTAAAGAATATGCACTCTCTGGGCGAGAATTAACTTCATCAATGATCTCTAACAGGGAGATACAGCTCGCTATTCCTGCTGACACAACTAAAACACAGTGGGCAGAAATAAACAGGGCTATTGAGTACGGTAAATCTCAGGGCGTCAAAGTGACGGTAACGCAGGTGAAATAATGTCTTTTAATAAAGATCAGGATTACTGGGCGAATATATTTGTTACACCAGATTTTTTGAGTGTTGAAACTTATTCAGGATTAGGAATGACAGGCAGAGATCCATTGTTTTCACCACGTTTATTACAGCCTGATGTAGATGATAAAAGCCTAGGTGAGGCGATCCTACAGGCATTGTCTGACAGCCGTACACTAGATGTTTTGGAAGATCGAGTAGCTTTTTTCGATCTTGAAAAAAGTAAAGAGCAATATGCAGCTTGGATAGCTACTCTGATGGAGAAGTATGGTTATAGAACTAAACGTGCATTATTTAAAAACATGAAAAAAGTTGGTATCCATCTGGTAAATGATGTTATCACAATCCGGCCTTCATTCCATGAAAAGCTGGAAGCATGGAGTGGTAACAGGATCAATGAATCTGACTATGTGGTGCTTCCTGCAGACAGTTCCCCAACCGAAATCGGCTCAGGTCTTCGCCTGGCCTTGAGTCGCTGCAAAGGTTAACCTAGATATCCCGCCCATCACTGGCGGGATTTTTGTGTGCTTCCAAGCATATCATCTTGACGCGTTTTTCGGGCGCGCGTCATCGGCGGCGCATACGAACGATCGTGGTCTGACGATGGTTGATTTATTTTGTTGCACAAGGGCAACAGCTTAGCTGGTACCCGAGGCTGGCTATGAAGTGCTGAGTCGGGTAATTGCGTCATAGTGGGCTCAAACGTTTGACGATGATGCTGACCAGAAGCTATTCTGGACCAGATCTTACACCTCTCAGGCCTCGTTAAAATAAAGGAGGAATGAATCGAACCAGACAGAAATGAAAGGCCGGAGTTATAGCAGAGGCTAATCCTGAGTAAAACAGTGCATCAATACTAGGACGTTAGTGGAGCACTTTTCATCTGACATTGACAGCAATGTATATTATATCGGTTATCCGTGGCAATTTAGACCACATAACAATTCAAGAGTAAGTAATGTTACAGTAGAGGAAAAGTCACGATGACTCTTTTGGATAGTGTCGAAGCAGGCAAGCTGACTCTCAGAGAATTAATTGATACTCTTGCAAAAGATAAAAATTACAAAGCTTCCAAGTGGGATCAGCGATACCGTGAATTTACGACCTTGCTACAACAAACCTTAACTTTTGCTGAGCCTGAAACGGATGTGTAGTGGTTTACTGAATTTGGCCACCTGAACAGAGGTGAGATGCTCACCTCAGAACAACACAGGTGCTCCAATGAAAAAAGAAATTTCAGCGCAGAGTTTAAACGCGAATCCGCTCAACTGGTTGTTGACCAGAACTACACGGTGGCAGATGCCGCCAAAGCTATGGATGTTGGCCTTTCCACAATGACAAGATGGGTCAAACAACTGCGTGATGAGCGTCAGGGCAAAACACCAAAAGCCTCTCCGATAACACCAGAACAAATCGAAATACGTGAGCTGAGGAAAAAGCTACAACGCATTGAAATGGAGAATGAAATATTAAAAAGGCTACCGCGCTCTTGATGTCAGACTCCCTGAACAGTTCTCGATAATCGGGAAACTCAGAGTGCATTATCCTGTGGTCACACTCTGCCATGTGTTCGGGGTTCATCGCAGCAGCTACAGATACTGGAAAAACCGTCCTGAAAAACCAGACGGCAGACGGGCTGTATTACGCAGTCAGGTACTTAAGCTACATGGCATCAGCCACGGTTCGGTCGGAGCAAGAAGCATCGCCACAATGGCAACCCGGAGAGGCTACCAGATGGGACGCTGGTTTGCTGGCAGGCTCATGAAAGAGCTGGGGTTGGTCAGCTGTCAGCAGCCGACTCACCGGTATAAACGTGGTGGTCATGAACATGTTGCTATCCCTAACTACCTTGAACGGCAGTTCGCCGTGACCGAGCCAAATCAGGTGTAGTGCGGTGATGTGACCTATATCTGGACGGGTAAGCGCCGGGCGTACCTCGTCGTTGTTCTCGACCTGTTCGCAAGAAAACCAGTGGGCTGGGCCATGTCGTTCTCGCCGGACAGCAGGCTTACCATGAAAGCACTGGAAATGGCATGGGAAACCCGTGGTAAGCCCGTCGGGGTGATGTTCCAAGCGATCAAGGCAGTCATTATACGAGCAGGCAGTTCCGGCAGTTACTGTGGCGATACCGGATCAGGCAGAGTATGAGTCGGCGTGGAAACTGCTGGGATAACAGCCCAATGGAGCGCTTCTTCAGGAGTCTGAAGAACGAATGGGTACCAGCGACGGGCTATGTAAGCTTCAGCGATGCAGCTCACGCAATAACGGACTATATCGTTGGATATTACAGCGCACTAAGACCGCACGAATATAATGGTGGGTTACCACCAAACGAATCAGAAAACCGATACTGGAAAAACTCTAACGCGGAGGCCAGTTTTAGTTGACCACAACAGACTACCTGAAGGGAGCCGCGGTCGCCTGGCAGTTGCAGTAGCAGGAGATCATCCAGCCGCAGTACAGGTCACGATGACTCTGGTTAATGATACCGGCTTTGACCCCGTATTTTCAGGCTCTATCGCTGAATCATGGCGTCAGCAGCCGTGCACACCATCCTATTGTTGTGACTGGGAGGCTGCCGCCATGCTTCGCGCTTTCCCTCTGGCGAAAAAGGGAGAAGGACGGGCCCGTCTGCCTTCACTTTATGCCAGCTTCGGTAAGCTGGGTGAGACACCGACTCATGAAGATATCATTAATAACAATCGATCCATCAACTGGCCTGTATAACGTGGCTGCCGGTGATTAAGAAAGCTGCACCTACCTAAGTAGTAGCAAACGCACACTTTTTAGAAAAATCGATGGTCAGAAACTGGATTAGCAATTCCGTTCCAGGGTTGCTTTTGATTTACGTTGGCGTCTGATCATTGATTTATCCTCAAAAGCCCAACCTCATTGGTAATGAACCAGCTCCATGAATGTCCGCTCTGGCACAGAGCGAAATTTTTTGATCTCCCCCCCTGAAATCTAAACTTAGTCATGTCACGTTTTTGGGTTTCTAAAATTTTAACTTCGCGTTTTTCGTTGCCGTAAGGGTTATACAGAAATGTCCGTTAAGCAGAGTTCAAAATTGATTGCCGTGATCACGACTGGTTTGAAAGCCGCGCCCAAGCCTGTACAGCTCTGGTTTGCGTTGATTATGAACCTGTCAGCCTAAAGCAAGCGGATGGACGATGAGTATTGGTAATCTTTCAGAGTCCGGAAAAGTTCAGCCCCAGTCTGAACAGGCTTGCTGGCGCCAGTCCAGTTTCATTCAGTCGTGGTTTGGTTCTTACGGCCTGTGCAATCTACCTCATTAGGCACATCGGCCTGCCAGATACCGGCTCGGGGTGTATTTCCGCTTCCACGCTGAATACTGTTCTCAGCAATCCTGGGGTCATCACCTCTTCTGGTGTGCCTTGCGCCATAACATGTCCGTTTGCCATTACCACCAGTTGATCGCAGTACCGGCTAGCCTGATTAAGGTCGTGCAGCACAGCGACCACCGTTTTCCCCTGAGTCCGGAGTTCGCCCATCAACCGCATCAGGTCCACCTGGTGATTGATATCAAGATAGGTGGTTGGTTCATCAAGTAATACAACGGGCGTATTCTGGGCCAGGACCATCGCCAGAAATGCGCGCTGGCGCTGACCGCCGGAAAGCTCGGTTAACCGACGAACGGCAAGATGATTAATCCGGGTCTGGTTCATGGCGACATTAACTCGTGCATTGTCTTCAGCGGAGAGACGTCCCCAGAGTGACAGCCAGGGATTACGACCATACGAAACCAGCTCCTGGACTGTGATCCCCTCTGGCGTTAAATGGTGCTGAGGCAGCAGCGAAAGCCTGCGGGCCAACTGGCGCGATGAGAGCATATTTATGGGATTATCGCCGAGAAATACGGTGCCAGACTGCGGCATTAAAAGCCGCGAAAAACAGTTTAACAGCGTCGATTTCCCGCAACCGTTAGGACCGATCAGGGCGGTGATCTTCCCCGTTGGCAGTGAGAGTGAAACGTCGTTAAGTACCTTGTCTGTCCCGTAACTGACCGTCAGATTTTCAGTTCGTAAAGTCATTTATCGCATTCTCACAAGCAACCAGACAAACCACGGCGCACCGATAATGGCGGTCAGCACGCCAACCGGGAGCTCCAGTGGGGGATAAATAATTCTCGCCAGCAGATCGGCAACCACCAACAGCAACGCACCTGTCAGGGCCGAAACAGGCAGCAGTCTGCGGTGACGTCCACCGGTGATGCTACGCATCATATGCGGCACCACGAGACCAATAAAGCTAATCGGGCCGCAGGCGGCCACGCCGGTAGATGTCATGGCGACAGCTAGTAACAAAGCCCAGAATCGGGTATGGGGCACCGACACACCGAGCGTGGTGGCGCGCGCATCGCCGAGTGCAAGGAGGTCGAGATCGCGGCAAAAACTCAGGCTCAGCGGCAGAAATAAAATCATCTGCGGGATGGCAATCTTCACAAAGCTCCAGTCACGGCCCCATAAGCTGCCGGTCAGCCACAGCAGGGCGTTGTTCACATCCTGCGGGCGCGAGAGCATCAGATAATCCGTCAGGCTGGCCCAGCATGCAGAAAGCGCCACGCCGGTGAGCGCCAGCTTCATCGGCTGGTGGGTCTTTGCCAGCATCTTCAGCAATATCAACCCCGCCATGCCGCCCGCAAAGGCCAGCAGCGGCAGCACCATCACGGGCAGTGACGGCATAAGAAGTAGAGCCCCCACAGAGGCCAGGCTGGCGGCATGGTTAACGCCGAGAATATCCGGTGATGCCAGAGGGTTGCGCACAATCCCCTGTATCAGCACACCCGCCACGGCGAGGGCTGCACCGACAAACAGTGCCAGCAGCAAGCGCGGCAGTCGGTACTCCATCAATACATAATAATGCTCGCGTCCGGCCTGCCAGTCGGTCAGCAGCGCGCGCCACGGCACGGGGATCACTCCCATATGGAGTGATAACAGCGCACAGCCCGCCAGGGCAAGGGTGATGAAAATAACCAGCGCAATTTTCATCCTCGCCTCCTCACAAGCCAGACAAAGCAAGGGCTGCCAATCAGCGCCAGCACTGCGCCTGCGGGCAGATCTCCGGGGAAGGCCAGTGCGCGTGCGAGTACATCTGCCAGCAGCATCAGCGTGGCCCCCAGCAGCATGCTCACTGGCAGTACGTTGCGCTGATCGAAGCCTGCCCAGAAGCGCGCCAGATGTGGCACCAGCAGACCGATAAACGCCACCGGACCTGCCACGCTGACGCACGCACCAACCAGAAGCAGCACTAACATATTGATGACCAAACGTAGCCTCGTCAGGTTCACTCCCAGCGTATGGGCGGTGCTGTCGCTGAGGTTGAGCAGGTTCAGTTGATTCGCCAGCAGCAACACGACAGGGACTGCAGTGACCACCACCGGCAAGAGCTGCCAGACATCCTGCCAGCGGGCGTGGGACACTCCGCCTGCCAGCCAGTAAAAGATGCCGTAAGCATGATCTTCGGCCAGCAGCAGGGTGATGCGGGTAAGGCCCATACAAAAGGCCGACAGCGCGATACCCGCGAGGATCAGTTTGTTTCTGTCATGGGTATGACGAAATCCGCCTCCTGCGGTCATGACCAGCAGCCAGCTCACGCCGCCCCCGCATGCCGCGATGAACGACAGAGAATAGCCTGCAATCGGCGTCGGACTCAGCGCGCTGGTAAGCGCCATAGCCAGCGCCGCGCCGCTGTTAATGCCGAGCAGTGAAGGAGAGGCCATTGGGTTGTGGGTCAGGGTTTGCAGCAGCGTGCCCGCGAGCGCCAGGCTTGCGCCGATCAGAACGGCGACGAGGCTTCGTGGCAAACGAAGGTTTTGCACCAGCGCTTCTGGTAGCGTTGGCGTGTGTCCAGGCAGCAGGGCGCGGGTTGCATCTGCTCCGGAAACAGGAATGGCCGAGTAGCAAAACAGACTCAGCCAGAAAATAATAATAAGTGCTGCAACGGGAAGCCCCCACAGCAGCACCGGGTGTTTTATCGCGGTCATTTCACAACGGTAAGCGGCTGATGGTGGAAGATTTTTACCGTGTCAGCGGCAATACGCTCTGCAGCAAAAATACCGCGCATCCGCGCCCAGGTGTTACTGTCGACCGAAGCAACCTGCTGCTTCTGCGCGGCGGTTAACATCTGCCAGAGCGGATCTTGTTGCCAGCGTTTAACAATGCTCTCTTCGCGATAGTGGGCAACCAGCAGCCAGGCAGGATTGACCGCCAGCAGTTGCTCCAGGCCGATGGACGGCATGGACGCACCCGCCATCGCAGCGGGAACGTTCAGCCCCAGAGAGGCCAGCACGCTGCCGGTCCAGGTCTCCTGAGTATGCAGGTTGAATTGCTGTTCGCGTGATGTGCCAAAGGCCACGCGTGTCCCTTTGGGAAGCTGGCTGGCCCACTGCGCCATCCTCTCTTTATGTTGTTCCAGGCGTGCCTGCATCTCTCGCTTTTTACCCACCATTTCGCCGATGATAGCCGCAGATTGCAAATTTTCAGCGTAGGTTTCGTTGCGGGACTTAAGCAGCAGTACCGGCGCGATTTGCTGCAAGGCGATGTAAACCCCCGCATGGCGACTGCTGTCGGCAATGATCAGGTCTGGTTTCAGAGCGGCAATGGCTTCCAGGCTCGGCTGCGCGCGCGTTCCGACGGACTGCCACGGTTTCAGGTGCGCACGCACTTCGGGCAGGATGCGTTTTGCATCGTTATCGTCGGCAATACCGATCGGGCTGACGTCCACGGCGGCCAGCGCATCGGCGAACGAGAGTTCCAGCACCACAATCCGTTGTGGCGTTTTTTCGAGTGTAAACGTGCCGTGTTCGTCCTGAACCGTGGCGGCAAAGGCGTGGCTGATCACCAGCAGCAGGCCTGCAAAAACAAAACGGATAAATGCCAACATAATCACATTCCAGCTAAAAGCCCGGCAAGCCGGGCGTTAACACATCAGAACTTCAACGACCCCTGCATATACAGCGTGCGCGGCTGGCCTGCATAGATGCCTTTGTTGTTGTCGTCATAAGAGCGGATGAAGTAGTCCTGGTCGAAGATGTTTTTCACACCGAATGCCAGGTTCAGATCTGCCATCTGCGGGCCAAAGTCATACGCCACGCGTGCGCCCCAGAGCATGAAGCCGGGAATGCGGCCGGTACTGCCGTCGGCGCTCTCTTTCACCGTATTGGCGTTATCCGCAAACTGGCTGGACTGGAAATCGCTGTTCAGATTGAACGTCCAGTTTCCTGGCTTGTAGTCCACGCCCAGCGTGCCTTTATGTTTCGGGGAGAATGGTACCAGATTGCCGTAGGTGTCGCCTTTCTCGCGGATTTCCGCGTTCACATACGCATAGCTGGCGTAGATGGAAACGTTATCAAGCGTTGGCGTTAGCGTACCCAGATCGTAACGTGCCTGCGTTTCCAGCCCGGTATGGCGCGTTTTGCCACGTGCAGTGACGGTGTCGTTGGTCTGGTTGGAGTCGTACTGATTGTTAAAGTTAATCAGGAACAGCCCCATTTCCGCCGTCAGCGCGCCGTCGTCGTAGCGGGTACCGAGTTCCCAGGTTCGCGCTTTTTCCGGTTCAACATTGCCGCTTTGCACAGCCTTGCCAATCTGGCTGTACTGTACGGTGCCGAACGAGCCTTCAGTGTTTGCATAAAGATTCCAGCTGTCAGTCAGGTGATAGAGCACGTTCAACGCCGGAAGCGGTGCGTTATAGCTCACTTCTTCGTGCGTGCCTGTGATGGCGTTGTTCTGGTATGACTCGATATGTTCGAAACGCATACCCGGCGTGATGGTCCAGTTGCCGATGTCGATTTTGTCATCCAGATACCAGGCGTGCGCCTCGGTGCCGGAACGCGTATCGCGGTCGTAAGGGCTTGAGCCGGACGGCAACTGCCCGCTGCTGGTGGCGGTGTAGTAACGCATTTCATGCGTTGATTCATTCACATAGCGATAGCCCACGCCCACTTCGTGCGCGGAAGGGCCGATCATAAAGATCTGGCTGTAGCGTGGCTCAATACCGCGCACCCAGTAGTTACGCGGCGAGAGGGTGATGCGTTTGCCTTGCTCCAGGTAGCCGCTGCGCAGGGTTTGGGTGTAGAACCCCTGAATGTTGAATTTATGCTGGCTGTCTGGCTGGAACTGGTAGCCCAGGCTCGCCAGCTTGCGACGACCCCAGAAGCGGTCATACGAGCGGGTGGATTGCCAGCGATCGGCGTCGTAATCCGCGCGAGACAGGCCACCGGGCATGTCGGCTTCACCGTCGTAATATTGCAGCAGGCTGTTGAAGGTGTGCACCTCATCCGGCGCATATTTGCTTTTCAGCATCAGGTCGTCGATGCGGGTGGCGCTGTGCTCGCGCCAGTCACTGCCGCGCGTGCCGGAGTAGAGCAGCGCGGTGCCAAAACCGTTGTCCGCTGTGCCGCCCACCATCAGGTTGTGCGTCTCTTTCGGGTTGTTTTGTGAAGAGGTTGGGCTGAGCTGACCTTCCACGCACGCCTCGATACCAAAGTCCTGCGGAATGGCACGGGTAACAAAGTTCACCACGCCGCCCACGCTCTGCGGTCCGTAACGCACCGCACCACCACCGCGTACCACGTCAATGGCATCCATGTTGCCGAGCGAAACGGGAGCCAGTGAAAGCTGCGGCTGACCGTAAGGGGCGAAGGGGACGGGGATGCCGTCCATCAGGACGGTCGAGCGGCTGGCGAGGCGCGGGTTCAGGCCCCGGATGCCAAAGTTCATCGCCAGGTCGTGGCTGCCGGTGCCGTTGTTTTCCGGCGCGCTGACGCCAGGGATGCGGTTAAGTACCTCACGCATGGTGGTTGCGCCGGTTTTGGCGAAATCCTCACGGCGGATCACGTCACGCGCGCCAGCATGTTCAAATACGTCGTTTTCACGCGCATCACCCAGCCAGTCGCCGACCACGGTCAGGGCATCTTCTTTTGGTGCGGGCGCGGGCTCCAGCGTCCAGCTGTTATTTCCCAGCGGTTTTACCTGCAGTCCGCTGCCGTCCAGCAGTTGTTGCAGGCCGCTCTCGACGTCGTAATCGCCGTGCAGGCCGTTGCTCTGCTTGCCGCGCGTCAGGCTGGCGTCAACCGAGAGGGTAATTCCGCTGTGTGCGGCATACTGATTGAGCGCTTTATCGAGCGATCCCGGTGCGATATTAACCTGTGCAGCAAAAGCGGAAAACGAGAGACCGGCCAGCGGCAGCAGGCTCAGGCGAATGGCGTTAACCAAAGGTGTTGTTTTACGAAAAACGCGTAACGGCGTCATACCTTCCCCATCATCATTTTTGTTGTGTTCAGCTATGAGTCGAACGAGAAGGGTAAAAAGGACAATCGAAATAAGAATTATTTTCCTTACAGTGGTGAAATGTTTATCCAGTACCGCGTAATAGACTGAATTTTAACGGGAAGCGTTTGCGCGATAACGTTCAGGATCGCATCGGTATTTTTCAGCGGGAACGTCCCGCTCAGGCGCAGCCCGGCAACGGCGGGATCGCAGCGCAGCACGCCGTTGCGGTAACGGGTTAGCGTGGCTATCACCTCACCCAGCGGTTTATCGCTGAAGCTCAGGATGTCCTTCGTCCAGCTTGTACTCTCGTCATCCAGCGGTTTCACTGCGCCAAACTCAGAGGCGCTGAACTGCAGGCTTTCACCAGCGTTCACGATGCGTTTTTGCGCGGGGGCACTGGCGAGAAGCACTTCCACGGCGTGCTGCTGCACGTCAAGCTGCGTGAAATTATCCTGCTGGCGGACGGTAAATTCTGTCCCTAAAGCAGTGAGCTGGCCCTGACGGGTCAGGACACGGAAGGGGCGTTGCAGGGCATCTTTCGCGGTAGTAATGGCGATTTCACCGTACCAGAGCCGGACGGTGCGCTGATGCGCATCAAAACGCACATCCGCCGCGCTTTGGGTATTCAGCGTGAGCAGGGAGCCATCTTCCAGTTGCTGACGGCTGACTGTGCCTTTGGCGGTGCGGTAATCTGCCCGCAGACCTTCGCCGGTTTCCGACTGCCAGAGCTGCCAGCCTCCGCCAGCGCCGAGCAACAGCAGTAATCCTTTCATCACGTGACGGCGGGTGAGGCGGGTATCGTGCAACGCCCGGCTGGCAACGTCGCCAGGCACACCGCCAAGCTGGTTGCGCAGGTTTTCAACCTGCTGCCAGGCCCACTGGTTATCCTGATCCTGTTCATACCACTGTTGCCAGCGCGCTTCCTGTTGTGGGCTGACGCGCTCGCCGCTTAGCACGGCATACCAGTGGGAAGCTGAACGCAGCGCCTGACGGCGGGAATCGGTTAACAAAGGATTCATAACCCATACTCCAGACGGAACAGCAGGCAGTGCTCGACGGCTTTCGCCACGTATTTTTTCACGGAGCTGATGGAAACACCGAGTTTGTGCGCAATCTCGCTGTATGTCAGACCATCCAGTTGCGAAAGCAGAAACGCTTCACGTGTTTTGCCGTTTAGCCCGTCCAGCATGCTGTCGAGGAGTTGTAGGGTCTCGAGTTGGCTTTCGCGTTCCTCAGGTGAAGGCGCTCCCCCCTCCGGCATAAGCGCCAGCATCTCCAGATACGCTTTTTCCAGCGCGTTTCGGCGAAACAGGTCCACCATCACGCGTTTGGCGATAGTGCAGAGGAAGGAGCGAGGATCGCGGATCGTCGAGAGCGTTTCGCTGACCATTACCCGCAAAAAAGTGTCCTGGGCAATGTCATCTGCATCAAAAGCAGACTGGAGTTTGCGCGTCAGCCAGCTTTTCAACCAGCCGTGATGTGTGCCATAAAGCGACTCGAACGTTAAGGAAGCTGTGGTAGTGGCGCGGTCAGACATGCGGAGTGCATCAAAAGTTAATTATCACGTAGTCATATTAATATGAGAATGGTTATCATTACAATTGGAAATAAAATTGTTTCCAATAGACATTTTTAACATGTTGTTTTTCTAAGTGTTATAAGGTAGGTATAAAATGGGATGGAGCCTCTGCTTCTGGCATGTGTCGGTCAGAATGACTCATGATGTGGTCTGCTATTATTGACATCCTCACTGCCCTAAAGGATGGGGATTTCGGTAATGCTGCCAACTTACTGATTTAGTGTATGATGGTGATTTTAAGGTGCTTGCGTGGCTTCCATTTCCATCAGATGTCCTTCCTGCTCCGCTACTGAAGGCGTGGTGCGTAACGGCAAAAGCACTGCCGGACATCAGCGCTATCTCTGCTCTCATTGCCGTAAAACATGGCAACTACAGTTCACTTACACCGCCTCTCAGCCCGGTACGCACCAGAAAATCATTGATATGGCCATGAATGGCGTCGGATGTCGCGCCAGTGCACGCATTATGGGCGTTGGCCTCAACACGGTTTTACGTCACTTAAAAAACTCAGGCCGCAGTCGGTAACCTCGCGCATACAACCGGGCAGTGATGTGATTGTCTGCGCTGAAATGGACGAACAGTGGGGCTACGTCGGTGCTAAATCACGTCAGCGCTGGCTGTTTTACGCGTATGACAGGATACGGAGGACGGTTGTGGCGCACGTCTTCGGTGAACGCACTCTGGCCACACTGGAGCGTCTTCTGAGCCTGCTGTCGGCCTTTGAGGTCGTGGTATAGATGACGGATGGCTGGCCGCTGTATGAATCACGCCTGAAGGGAAAGCTGCACGTTATCAGCAAGCGTTACACTCAGCGCATTGAGCGACATAATCTGAGACAACATCTGGCAAGGCTGGGACGGAAGTCACTGTCGTTCTCAAAATCGGTGGAGCTGCATGACAAGGTCATCGGGCATTATCTGAACATAAAACACTATCAGTAAGTTGGAGTCATTACCTGGTTTTTGATGCCAGCCATAACGTGTTTGACTACAAAGTATTACGAAAGAACTTTAATGAGCCCCTGGAATAATTCATTAAAGTAATTTACTTCGCTATCCTTTTTCCAGTTACTCACAAAGAAAAATATTCAGAAAATAATTCCCGGGCTGGCTGCCCGGGATGATTACTATTTTAATGGATTGTTAATCTTTGCATATTCAAACGGGCTGATACATTGTTCTCTGTTCGCATCCAGAAAATCTGCCCACCACTGTAGCATAAGTCGACGTTCTTCCAGATGTTCGGCTTTATGGATATACGCAGCACGTACACCATTACGCTCCTGATGGCTCATCTGGCGTTCCACAGCATCGCGGGACCACAAACCTGATTCTATTAATGCACTACATGCCATCGCCCGGAATCCATGACCACAGACATCCTGGGTTGTGTCATACCCCATAACCCTCAGGGCTTTATTTACGGTGTTTTCACTGATTGGTTTACGTGGGTCATGTGCTCCCGTAAAGATCAGACCATTTTCACCTGCCCATGTCTGAAGTTCTGCCA
>OGYY01000179.1_pt1 | contig 65473 bp, 64 predicted proteins | sample 1576671 | NCBI WGS metagenome assembly OGYY01 (sample SAMEA3541593, study PRJEB24748) | human gut metagenome | biome: human gut; feature: human-associated habitat; material: faeces | place: China | collected 2012 | reverse complement strand
GGTTTTACGAATGTTTTTTGTTTTATATTCGCATAGTGTACGTTTTTGTATAAATTGGTTGATATAGATGACTGTTGCAGTGTGGTTTTGTATGAATTTGGGGATATTGTTGACTGCTGTTGGGTGACTTTTGCTGATTGCCACTTTTTTACCCAACTATCTCTCATCTTTATTGGTGGGTTTGGGGAAATTTTTTGAAATTAGATTTTTTCACCCAGTGAAATTACCAGATTAACAATTATCATTGGGGGGATTTTTCGAATTACGAAAAATCCCCCAACCAGCTTGCTATATACATACTTTTATTGGGGAGAAAAAGTCAAAGAAAAAGAATTTCCCCAACACACATCCTTTACATCATACACAGATACACGAAATACGCCACATAACATAGCAGCATGAAGATACCACATGGACGCCGCAGCTCCTTATGCTTATATGTTCCGATCCACAAGATTGCACCAACTACAACCGCAATGATCGTATCTATGATGAATTTGCTCTCAAATGGCACTGTACAGATGAGTGCAGTTGTACCGATTACGAACAGGATATTGAAAATATTGCTACCCACGATATTTCCGATTGCGATTCCCGCATTTCCTTTCCGCGCTGCTGTGACAGATGTCACAAGCTCCGGAAGTGAGGTGCCAAGTGCTACAATCGTAAGTCCGATAAACCGCTCGCTCATACCGAAATACCGTGCGATTGCAGATGCTCCGCTGACCGCGAAATCGCTTCCTTTTACAACGAGCACACCACCGATCACCATGAAAAGAATACATTTCCATACCGGGTAATCCTTTGTTTCGCCTTCTTCCTCATTGGTTCCTTTCTTCGCCATCACAAACAGATAACCAAGATATATCAGGAACAAAACCCAGAAAATAATACCTTCTACGAATGTCACTTCCCCACCGGTTATTCCAAATACCAGCAATATGATCGTAACTACCATCATAAATGGTATCTCATAACGAAATGTTGACATCTGGATTGCTACATTCGTAATCACCGCTGTCACACCAAGAATGATCAGAATATTCAAGATATTACTTCCCACGATATTTCCAATCGTGATTCCCGCATTCTTCTGCAACGCCGCCGTGATACTGACCGCCGCCTCTGGCATACTCGTTCCCATCGCTACAATCGTCAGACCGATGATGAGCTGCGGAATCCCGAGCTTCTTCGCGATACTCGCCGCCCCCTCTACAAACCAGTCTGCGCCCTTCACAAGAAACAAAAAACCTACCAACAAAATAACAACCTTCAAGAACATCCTTTCTACCTCTCTTTCTTTGTTTTATTTTGCAGTAGGTATAAAAAAAGAGACTCCTACTGCGTAAACAGTAAAAGTCTCGCTATTTCATCACTTTCCGAGTTATATGTTTCAATAACTGTCTTGACGAAGAAGTGAACCACGACCGGCAAGCTACTCCCTTTTTATATGTGTATTCTAACAGATTGATTTTTATGAATCAAGTACCAAAATAGATTTTTTATTCTAATTTTTCTTATATTCATATATGTATTTTATTTCTTTTAACGTTAGTTTCTGGAATCACTTCATTATTCCACCGTGAAAATAGCATTCATATACCTTAACATTCTCACAGTAAATTTCTTCATAACCTTGAAACCAGGAAAAATCTCCAACTACATTACACTTATAGATATATTGTCCCGATTGATAATACTCTGGTCCTCTAAATGGCATTTTTTTATCGGCTTTGCGAAGAGCTTCCTTTAAAAAATCACCACTGAAATTCTGATTCAAAACGCGTCCTATGTAATTCATTGCATACTGTGATTTACCTTCATACCATATAGCTTCCTCACCAGCAAACTGTTCCCCACCAACGTATGTATCATGATATGTATAAGAACCATTGCTATATGAAAAATCATGAGAATCCAATCGCGTTGAATCCGTCTCATTCATATAAGCAGCATATGTATTAACATTTGCTTCTAAACGAAATTCAATAAGGCGATCGACGTCTGTTCCACTATCATCGAAACAGCTAACAGTACATTCTTGGTCTTTCACTAAATAATCGACTGTAACATTGAACAACTTGCTGATTTGAATAAGGTTACTAATATCAGGATATACCTGCCCAGACTCCCACTTCGCTACAGCCTGTCTGGATACATCCAGTTTTCCTGCCAGTTCCTCTTGGGTCAAACCTTTATTCTTACGAATTAATTGTAGTTTTTGTGAAAAAATCATTTCATATCACCTCCACAATCATCGTACTTTATCTTAAGCATTTATTACATAAACCGATAATTGCTATTTTGCTACTATTATTATACATATCCTTCCTATCGCTCCTGAAAAAACTCAATTTCTTCTCCAAGTGGTCCTCTGCCAAACGCGATTCTTGCCTTATATTCCGGATTAGATGGAATCACAATATCCTTTGGTTCCACAAACACCTTATACCCTGCTGCCTTCAGCCTTTCCACGCAGGCATCTACATCCTCGGTTGCAAGGGCAAAATGCCGGATAATTCCTGTCTCCGCTTTTCCTCCGCCATTTGCGAACACTTCCAATACTGCATTACCAAACCGGAACATAGTGCCTTCGCTCCATGTTCTGGCAATCTCTAATTCTAAAATCTCGTGGTAAAAATGTACCACTTCCTTATATTCCTCTTCGTTGGCACATTTCAGACATACATGATGAATCCCTCTAATTAAGCTCATTTTGACTCCTTTCCATGTTTCCCGCCCGTTTCTCATAAATACTAAATCCACTTTATTATGTTTTATTCTATCAAAAAAATATAAACCTGCAAGAACATATTTAACAACATATTACTGCCCATGAACCATATTATTTTATTGCTCAATTTTATTTAATATTTTTATTGTGTCCCGAACATATGTTTGATATAATGATTATGGTGCTACCCTATTCGGTAGGCGGTTAGCCTTCTCCACAAGAGTTATAGCTTGTGTTTACATAGAAATCCATTTTAGGAAATCTGTCGAGGAGGTTTGTGCTTATGCTTACAACGGAGCTTTTTATAGCCATTATCAGCTTATGTATTACTTGCTTTGCTCTTGGTTATGCCGTTGGTTCTAAGAGCAATGATAAGACACAAAAATAACCGCCCAGCCTGGTAAACTGTGAGCGGTTATTTTTATAACTAAACATTATCAAGGCTAACCGTCTATCGGTAGCACTTTGTAACATTATATTATCATTCAACCTTTTTCATGTCAATTATATTTATAGATTGCTTATCGCGATATTTTATCACTTTTTACAATCAGTATGGATACAATCATAACGACTATCTCGGTAATTGGAAACGCAATCCAGATTCCCCATATATGGAACAACAAATTGCAGACCCACATAACCGGAAGAAGCAGAACTGCCTGCCGCAGCAATTGAATCACAATACTCTGTATCAGTTTGTTCGTCGCCTGCGCATAGGTAGCAGCCATCGTTGAAATCCCACTGAATATAAATCCGATTGCCATAATCCGCATAGCCGGAATGCCGAACTCCCGCATAGCTTTTGATGCAGAAAACAGTGCTAATATCTGATTGGGGAAAACCAACACCAACAATGTTCCAACTGCCATCATGCATGTCGCAATCTTTCTTCCACTGCGATACGACTGCTGTAACCGATCTTTCTTTCCCGCGCCATAATTGAAGCTCATAATCGGCAGGCATCCCTGAATCAGACCATTTACTGTCATAACAATCAGCTGCTGCACCTTGAAATACGCGCCGAAGAACGCCACTGCAGTGTCTGAATATGCTACCAGAAATATATTTACAAAGGTCACCATAAATGATCCAAGCGCATTCATGATAAAGGACGGCAGTCCGCTGGCAAACACATCACCTAACATCTTCCCCTCAATGCGGAATCCCTGGAACTGCAGACGCACCTTCTGCTTCGTAAACAGAATCATAACCAATGCGATCAACATGGATAAAGTATATCCAAGCACCGTGGCAAGTGCCGCTCCTGCGATTCCCATTTTCGGGAATGGTCCAATCCCGAAGATCAACAACGGATCAAATATAAAATTAAATACAACTCCCGCAATCTGAAACCACATTGGAGCAAGCATATTTCCGGTCGCCTGCAACTCTTTCTGAATTAGAATATGCACCATATTCGGGATCTGCATAAATGCACATATCTGCATATAGGTCATGCCATAGGAGAATATCTGCGCATCATTTGTAAAGGCACGATAGTACGGCTTCATGATTGCAAGCACGAACAGGTTCACGCATATTCCAAGAATCACAGAGACAATCAATCCAAGTGTTGCTACGCGGTCTGCCTTCTCCTGCCTTTTCTGTCCGAGATAACTGGCTATGCGTACATTCACACCGACGCCAAGCCAGATAGACAACGCATTCATCAAAGTTGTAATCGGGAAAGACAACGAAACTGCAGCCAACGCCTGCTCGTTGATTTTTGCAACAAACATACTATCCACCAGATTGTATGAATACTGCAAAAACATAGAGAATAACGGCGGCATGGACATCTGCAAAATCAGCTTATTTATCGGTTCCTGTCCCATTTTGTTATCCGTTTCCATAGTACCAGCTCCTTTCCAAAATAAAAAGTCACACCCAAACAAATGGGTGTGACGAAAATATTCATTAGAAAAATTCACACAAATTTTCTGCGCACAGTATAGCACAGGTGTATTCAAAATGTAAATATACATGTTCACTCATGCCACAGCCGGAATCCGCGACAGATACCCGTTTCAGAATTGTCAATTTGCATGACATTCCTGCGATTCCGAATATTGCCAGATCATCTCCAACTATTGTATAGTGGACATAGAATTAAGAACGGAGGGCTGCTTATGAATTATGCATTTACAAAAGGAAAGATACTGGATGGAACCAAAGACATGCAGGTGCAGACCGGGCTTTGCATCCTCGTACAGGATGGCACAATCACCGATATCGTACCGGATACAGCCGATCTTTCCGGCTACGAAACCATAGATTTACAGGGACGTTATATCATGCCCGGTCTCATCAACATGCATGTGCATCTTGCCGGAAATGGAAAGCCGCAGAAAAAACAGCGTGACAATGAAAAACTCGTGAAGAAGATAATGCGTTCTTCCCTGACACGTGCCGTCGCTTACAAGATGGTTTCCGACTTTGCGAAGGATGAACTGCTAAGTGGTGTCACGACGATCCGGACGGTCGGCGGACTCGGAAGCTTCGACACCCGCCTGCGGGATGAGATTGCTGCCGGAACAAAGGTTGGTCCGCGTATCCTTGCCGCCAACGAGGGCATCTCGGTTCTGGGTGGACACATGGCAGGTTCGGTTGCGATTGCCGCTGCCTCCATCCCGGAAGCGCTTGCGCATCTCGAACAGTCAAAGAAGGAAAAGGTTGATTTAGTGAAGCTCATGATTACCGGCGGTGTGTTAGACGCCAAAGAAAAGGGTGTCCCGGGCGAGCTGAAGATGTCGCCGGATATGGTGCGTGCCGTCTGCGATAAAGCACATGCCGACGGCTATATCGTTTCCGCCCATGTGGAATCTCCGGAGGGTGTCCGCGTGGCTCTGGAAAATGGTGTCGACTCGATCGAGCACGGTGCGAAGATGGATGATGAGATGATCGAATTATTCAAGGAACGGGGTGCTTTTCTCTGCACGACGATCTCACCGGCTCTGCCATATGCGCTCTTTGACCGCTCTATCACAAATGCGACCGAAGTCGAGCAATTTAATGGCAATGTCGTATTCGAAGGAATCGTGGATTGCTCCAAGAAGGCACTGGCAAACGATATTCCGGTTGTACTTGGCAACGATGTCGGCTGCCCGTGGATCACGCAGTACGATTTCTGGCGTGAACTTTATTACTTCCACAAATACGTAGGTGTCTCGAATGCATTTGCACTCTATACGGCAACCGCGCGAAGCGCCGAGCTTGCCGGAATCGGCGATATCACGGGATCGATTGAAAAGGGGAAAGCAGCCGATCTGATTGTCACTGCGAAGAATCCTTTAGATGATCTGCGTGCGCTCCGCAACGTAGATATGGTGGTTGCCAGAGGCACGATCATCGACCATCCGAAGGTTAAAAAGAAAAAACAGGTGGAAACAGAACTGGATAAATTCCTGTAAAATACTTCTACAACAGTCCTGCAAATAACCGCATGAATAATTGTCCCAGACGCAGATACGCACTGCGTCCGGAACAATATTTTTCTGTCACTTCCCTGCTCTCCTGCATCGTTTTCTCCAGATCATGTCGGATAGATAATACAGCAGGATTGTCAACTATGAAACAGCCGTTCTCAAAATGATGATACAGGCTCCTGTAATCCAGATTGATTGTTCCGCAGGTTGCCATACAATCATCTGCCACACTCATTTTCGCATGGCAAAATCCCGGTGTCCACTCATAGATCCGCACTCCATGCTTAACCAATCCGTGATAAAACGAACGCGTAACGTTGTAAATCAGCTTCTTATCCGGAATTCCCGGCGTGACAATCCGTACATCCACACCCCTCTTTGCTGCCAGACATAATGCATGTGTCATCTCATCCGTGATAATGAGATAAGGTGTGATAAACCAGCAGTATTTCTCTGCTTTATTTATGATACTGATATAGACTTCCTCTCCAACCTGTTCATCATCGGTTGGAATATCTGCATACGGCTGCACGAAACCAGCCTGTCTTGCCCGGTAGCCGGACGGTGTAAGGTATTTCTCAACATCCACATCATCCGCATCCTTGTCACTCACGGCGTTCCACATCTCCAGAAACGTCACGGTCAGGGATTTTACCGCATCTCCTTCCAAACGAATACCTGTATCCTTCCACATACCGTATGGCTGGGTCATATTAAAATACTCATTTGCGAGATTATATCCTCCGGTAAATCCTACCTTACCGTCAATCACCGTAATCTTACGATGATCCCGGTTATTTAAAAACATATTTAATCCAGGGGTAAATGGATTAAATACTCTGCACCGGATACCGACTTTTTCCATCTTTTTAATAAAATCTGTATTGATAAATCCAATTGACCCCATATCATCATAGAATACGCGGACTTCCACTCCCGCCTTTACGCGGTCTTCCAATACTTCCTGTACCATATGCCACGCTTCCGCATCCTCGATTGCATGATATTCCATAAAGATAAAATGTTCTGCCTTCGCCAGATCTGCAAGCTGCGCATGAAGCCCCTTGATTGCTTCATCATAATATGTGATATCTGTATTCCGGTACACCGGATAGCTTGAATTTCTCTGTATATACGTGGAGATACTTCCGGCTTTGGGGAGTTGCAAACGTAATCTTTCCAGATTATCTCTGTTAGCCGGGATCAATGGGAAAATGCGGCTGTCGATTTTCTCATACCGTTTGCGCATCTTCCGTGTGCCACCATTTAAACCAATCAGCAGATATAACGCAACACCCATGATCGGGAATATCAGTATCAGAATAATCCACGGCATCTTCATGGATGAGGTCTGATCTGACGCATATAATGCCAATACAAGGATTGTTCCAAGCAAACGTGTCAGAAGATTTACAATCTCTGCATATTCGTTCAGCCTTGTTATCATGGAGACCATAAATGTGACTTCAAGCAAAATACACACTGCGCAAAAGCATAACCGTTTAATCCCGTTTTTTGTTTTGGCTTTCCCTTCTAACGTATTTTTCTGCATAATAATTCCCTCTCATAAATTCCTGACAAATGCATTAATAACCAAGTGTATCGTTCACTAAAATCACATGGATTCTTCCCTCATGACGCGAGAACCTTGTAATCAGGAACTGGCAACAGAGTGTATCCGGAGATTTACAATCGGAACATTTGCCTGTGACCTTGCACGGTGTCTTCACATCAAACCGCTGGGCGTTCGCCGGAGCTGCCACATTTCTGGCACGCTTCATCGCCGCATCAAGATCGGAACAGACCTTATTCATTCCCACGATGAATAACACCCGCTTCGGGCCTTGTGCGATACAGGACACGCGGTTGGAATTTCCATCGATATTTACGATGATGCCATCGTTCGTCATCGCATTGGCGCTCGACAAAAATACATCTGCATCATATGCTGCCAGCAGTCCCTCACGCGGTGTCATATTCGAACGGTCAATGTAATTATAATTTCCTGCCTGCAATGCATCCACAAGACCAATCTCGTGTGCGCTCTGACACCCCCCCATCGCAACGGAGCTGCCCTCACCGATTATCTCCAGTGCCAGCTTCAAAGCTTCTCCCTTATCTGCTGCATAATAACCGGTCATGTTCCGGGACTCCAGTCCTTTGATAACGGTCTGTGCCAGAATCTCATTTCTTTTTTTCATATTCTCGTTCATGATATTTCCTCCATTCTCTATGCGTGTCTTTTATTTTAGCACAATTTTACACATATAGAATCATGCATACCACCAGATTTTTCTTGAAAATGCATATAAGACACATACAAAATCGATTATAATATATGGCTGCTTTCCGGAATTGTCAACCGCATATTGTCCTATATCCATTTTTCATTTATAATGATTTCGCTATGTTAGACAATCAACCGATATTTGCTTTAAATACAGAAACGGAGAATTAAAATCACACATGTTAACGCCGGATTATTATAACAAATTTACCTGTATTGCGGACAAATGTCCGATCACCTGTTGTAAAGAGTGGAAAATCGCAGTCGATGCAGACACAAACCGCCGCTGGAAGAAGCTTCTTCCGCCGGATAACATACCGGAGTGCCGCAAGAATTTAAGTGCCTACACGACGAAGAAAGACGGGCAGCGCGTAATCGGATTAGACGCGATGCATCGCTGTCCTTTCTTAGATGATGCCAAGCTGTGCCGCTTAGTCTCTGCCTACGGAGATTCTGTGCTCTCAGAAACGTGTGCAACCTTCCCGCGGGAATATCATACCTTCCACGACCACAAGGAAGCGATGCTCATGCCTTGCTGCCCGTCAGTGATTGATCTGTGGAGAGATACGCTGCTGGATTTCCCACAAGTGTCTGAGCCGGACGCACTCTTTTTGATCCGCACTTCGATTATGAATCTGATTCAGGATACGAATATTTCTATCGAAGAAGCTTTATTAGAAAGCTTTTATATACTGTCTGAACTGGCAAAAAACGCACCGATTACCATAGCAAAGGTAACTGAATATTTCTCCCCGGCTTCGCTTGCAGAGCTTCGTACAGCTATCCGCGACGTAGAACTTCCGGCTGCGGACACATGGATCGAATGCAATGAGCTGTTGCAGGATTTGTCTGTGAATTATATCGAAGAAGGCTTATATACCCGGTATCTGAACCCATTGATGAGACTGGCAGAGGATTTCACGGCTGATTGCAGTGACTTTTCTTCCACACGGTCAGAATTTCAGGCGGCAATGCAGGATTACACGCTTTTATTCCGCAATTTCCTTGCAAATGAGATTTTTTCCGACCTCATCCTGCCGGATGATACACTCGAGGATATGCTATTGCATCTGGAATGGATTGCGCTGGAATACACCGCTATCCGGCAGAGTCTCTATCTTCACTGCTCTGCCGAAGGAGCAAATCATCTTTCTAATGAAACCGTCCGTGACTACATCGTGATCCTGTCACGCATGACCGGTTATGAAGATGCGGATATCCGCGAATACTTGGAAAATAGTTTTGCTTCCCCGATCTGGGATTGGGGATATTTTGCGCTGGTGGTTGGGAAATAATTACTTTTTTCTACAAAAATGATATAACTTGTACATTCTTCCGGTCTTTTTTTCATCTGAGGACAGGCGATTGCCGTTATTTACCACTCTGCATAATCACCTGCAATCCTAAATGTTTTATTTTAACTTACCATATTCCTCATCTGTTACCGGCTCGCACCACTCATTGGATGTCTCCTCGCCCGGTACTTCCACTGCCAGATGGCTGAACCAGCTATCCGGTGCAGCGCCATGCCAATGCTTAACCTCTGCCGGAATGTTGATGCAGTCGCCCGGTTTCAGCTCGATGGCTTCTTTGCCTTCCTCCTGATAATATCCATGTCCGGCTACGCATACAAGAATCTGTCCGCCACCGCTCTTTGCATGATGTATATGCCAGTTGTTCCGGCAGCATGGTTCAAATGTGACATTGAAGATGCCAACCTGACTTGTCGATACCGGTGCCAGATAGCTCTGTCCGATGAAATACTGTGCAAATGTATCGTTTGGCTGTCCGATTGGGAATACCATTTCCTTTGCATGTGCACGCATCGCTAGATCTTCGTAAGGCAGGTCACCCTCATCCACCTCCCAGACTTCCTTTGCCAGATTGAATACTGCCCATCCATTTGGCCATCCTGCATAAAATGCTACATGTGTGATGATTGCAGCGATTTCCTTCTGTGTCACGCCATGCGCTTTCGCATTCTGCAAATGGAATTTCAGGGAAGAATCTGTGATTCCCTGTGCCATAAGTGCGACTACGGTAATGATGCTTCGCGTCCTGACATCAATATCCCTGTTGTTCCAGTTTTCTCCAAACAATACATCATCATTAAAATGTGCAAACTGCGGAGCAAATTCTCCGAGTGCATTTCTGCCTGCTGTCTGTGTAATCTTCGCCATGTTGTTATCTCTCCTAAAATTCTTTTACCAGTTCTTCGATTTCCTTCTTATTTGCATGATTGAGCAGCTTGCCCTCGACAAACTGTGCCTGTGGTGCAGACGGTTGCAGCTCTTTCACCGTATTTCCGAAACCGCTTCCACCGGATGTCGCAAACAGGACGATCTTCTTGCCTGTGAAATCGTATTTTTCCAGAAATGTGTTGATGATCGTCGGTGCCACGTACCACCAGATCGGGAATCCAAGGAAAATCTCGTCATAGTCGGCAATCTTCGCATCGGTATCTGTGATCGCCGGACGGATTTTCTTATCTGCCATCTCTACACTGCTTCTGGATTTCTTATCCATCCAGTTTAAGTCTGCCTTTGTGTATGATTCCTTCGGCGTGATCTCGTACAGGTCCGCGCCTGCTACCAGCTTGGCAACATTTCTTGTAATTCCACTTGCACTAAAATATGCGACTAATTTCTTACTCATTTCTTGTCCTCCTTACTATAATCCGTGAAGCATATAGTGTTAACAACCACTAAAAAAGGTGTAGTCTCTTTCTTCCTACACCTTGATTATAATTTTTGTATTCTATTATGTCTAATACTTGTGTTGAATCGCTTTTTATGCCTGAAAGGCATTAATTTCATCAATAAACTTGAGGATAGCCTGCGAGTATGGAATATTCCGCCGCCATGCTATAATTGTGCTTGCCTTGATCTCCGGGTACAGCTTTTTCTGCACAAGTAAGTCGGATCGCCAGTATCTGCCAGCACCCTCGATGGAGATCGGATAACCAAGCCCCTGCATCGCCAGGATTGCAGCATTTGTACCGAGATTGCTTGTAAATGCTATGTTCAGCTTTGCAAAATCCTTGCCAAACCAATTCGCAAGCTCACTTTGTACGCCCGACCGCTCCGGCAATATCAGCGGCAACTGCAATAAGTCCTCTTTCATAATGTATGATTTTTCTGCCAGCGGATCATCCGGTCGCATGCCTACAACCCAGTGGTCGCTCTCCGGGAAACGGATGTAATCCAGCCCTTCCAGATTCACCGGCTCCATGTAGAGCCCGATGTCAACCAGTCCTTTGTTCATCATCTCATAGATTGTATCTGCCGTTCCGGTATGCACCCGGATCTGAACCATCGGATATTTCGCCCGGTACCTCTCGCAGATCTGTGCCAGCAGCTCCACTGCTGCAAACTCACCACATCCAATCGTGATCATTCCATCGACAACCTGACTTTCCTTGAATTCCTCCCGGATCTTATCTTCGAGATCGATGATTTCAAGTGCACGCCGCTTGAGCAGGATTCCCTCGTCGGTCAGCGTAACATTTCGTCCGCCCCGGTTGAACAGCACTGTTCCAAGCTCTTCCTCCAATGCCGCAAGCTGTCTTGACAATGTTGGCTGTGTGATATGTAATTGCTCCGCTGCCTTCGTAAAGCTTTGCTCCTTTGCCACGGTCAGGAAATAGCGTAATACCCGAAGCTCCATTTATTGATTCTCCTTATTGCTTATTTGCATGACAGAATTATTATATCACTATTTCTTCATCACACAGATTTTATTTGAGAAATTTCGTACTGCCGGGATTTTCCCGATCACCTTGTAAATCGGCATCAATACTTTCATCCCCTCAACCAGACTTACATCACGCTTATTCTTAAAACAAGGAATTACCTGTTCCAATGCGGCACCATTTTTCACGCCCCATGCAAACTTCGCCTCACTCTTCTCGATGGATTTCTCCTTGATGTGCTTTACTACAAACGGTGACATCGTTTCTACAAGCACGACTGCTTTCGGGAACCGCTTGTCCAGAATATCGAATATCTGCTTGACATCCGCCTCGGACAGATACATCGTTAATCCCTCAATGATTACCAGCACCGGTTCGCCGTGATACTCGATATCATCCATATAGCTTGCGTCCATCGCCGATTTCGCAATCTGGAAGATCGGCCCCTGCTCCTCGAAGAAACGGCTCCGTACCGCCATCGTCTCCGGCAGGTCAATGTTATACCAGCGGTCGTATTTTCCTTCCATCCGATAGCAGCGTGTATCCATACCGCATGCAATGTTCAAGACAACCGCGTGTGGATAATGAGACAGAAAATCTCCGACCAGCTTATCAAGCACGATCGTCCGCGCGATTACGCCCAAGCTCATCGCCTTGTCGCTTTCCGCCTTGGAGAAATCATAATCCAGACGGGATACGACCTCGATTGCCCGCTCGTCGTAGATATGATGGTTCGGCTTCTTTGACTCCTGCGCTCTCGCATATAATGTCTGCAGCATTGTCTCCGGAACTCCCTGTACCTGTACTTTTGTTTTTTCGTTCATGTGATTGCCTCGCTTCCTTTTATTAGTCTTGCTTCTACCTGATTCTGGTAAACTTTTATTGTTTTTCGACATAACAGTTGTTACTATTTGTTATGTTACAAAAAATGAGCTCCACAGCGGTCAGCCGTGAAGCTCATTTAAGTCCTGTATCAATTTTTCAGTTCCACCGGCGGCATAAATGCCGATCTTCTCGGTCAAATATAAACTATATTCCATATCATAATTTCCCTTCAATATCTCCAGACATCCATCCAATCGAATCTTCGCCAGTATCGAAATGAGTGCCGGATCTGGCGGTTCCAGCATCCTGCTCTTATAAAACGTCTCGATTGCCTGCTCCATCATCGACTCGATCACCGAGCGATACTGCTCATAGCAGCTTCCCTGCACCTTCTCCATCACGAGAATCGCTTCGCGCCGATGTTCGAGCACAAACCGCATCATCTGCACATCCAACTGTGCCCCATTCTCCGGTTCCTGTAATTCCTGCTGCATCAACGTCTTCTGCAGCAGCTCATACTGTTTCATCAGCGGCTCTAAGATTGCCCGAAGCAATGCTTCCTTATTCTCAAAATGAAAATACATCGCTCCTGTCGTGACGCCCGCACGTCGGCATATCGTCCGAAGGCTCGCTTTCGCGTAACCATTCTCATAGAATTCCTCCAGTGCCGTCTGCTTGATCTTTTCGATTGTCTGTTGTTTTTCATCTACCATAACACTTGTTATGTTAGTCTCTTCTAACCCACTTGTCAAGTCTGTTTTTTGGTTTTCACCGTCTTTTTGCCAATGTTAATTTTCATTGCTTGCATCCGCCATAAACGCTTCGTATAATGATACTGTACTTACCACACAGGAAAGGACGTAAAACCATGATCAACGAGAATATTAAACATTTCCGAAAAGAAAACGGGTTCAGTCAGGAAGAACTGGCTGTGAAGCTGCACGTTGTCTGCCAGACAGTGTCACAATGGGAAAAGAGAGTTTCCTGAAGTTAAAGATACCACACCAATCCCACATTGACTTTTGCTCAACAGATACAGCAGATGGGATAGATAGCAAAAAGGGCAGTATGCACCACGTGTGGGTGGCACATTACCTTTTCTTATGGGAGCAAAGAGGAAACGCCCCTATTGACTCACGGCGTTGCTCGCATAGTGTATTTCATTATACGCTCTGTCGCCTTTGATCTACAATCGCAACTCTGCTGTCATCAGCAGACAGGCGTAAACGAAAAATCTTAGTTTATCCTACTCCTGTGATTTACAATCACATTTTTTCATAAACCCCAACAACCAAGACTTCTAATTTTATGTATGTTCAATCCTAGTTTGTTCATGTAGAATGTCTTCATACCAAGAAGTTAATATGTTTGAACTAATTTTCTGCATCTTCTTTATTTCTCTTGAAGCCTTGTAAATATTCGTATCAAGATATGTCTGTGGTAATGCTTTAATATTGGTTTGTTGTTTCAACGCTAACAGATTTTCACTATTACATTTTAAAAGTTTTGCATATTCGCTAAATATTACAGGGCAATTCTTTTCTAATAAGTCATGAATAGATGGATATACAATTTTGTTAATTATATCAGATGCCCAATACCCTATTATCGATAAGTCAAATGGATTCACAAATATATGATTATAAAAATCAATGTCAATTATGCTACCATGAATTGTGCCCATTCCACCAATTTGTTTTACCATATCTGCAATTTGTTTTTGAAACGAAGTAAACTTATCAAGCGGTGTTTTTATCGCAGAAATCATGATGTCCATATTATCATAATAATACTCAACATCTCCAATTTCCAATTTTTTCATGGCGCCACCATTAAGCATAGTAAGACTGCCACTTCTTGATTTGTGAATAAAACAGTAATATCCATTCTTTTTTAACATATAGAGTACATTTACTTCTCGTTGAAATGTCATTGATATGTTTTTCCCTCGATAGAAATCATTGTACTGCTCACTCGTAATTTCAAATATACCATCCTCATAATCAAAAAAACAATCATAATCGTTATCAATTAAAATAGTTTTTAAGTGAGGATTGTTAATATGATATCCGATCTGATTATCCGAATAAACTCTGTACTCACCATCATCATAGAAAAAATTCCTGTGCGTGTGTCCACTTACATAAACAAAATTTTTATCAGGACCTGCTTCTCGACACCAATCTTTTTTAGGTGTATGTGTTAAAATAATCGTATTCTTATTGGTCAGAATGGGATGTAAACGATTATACAAATCTTCAAAAATTTTTGATTCTTTTATTTCAGTATTCCTGTCCACAGTCATTTTATAAATGCCGTTATTGGCATTAAATTCCGTATTATATCCCGAAAATCCTAATCCGCCAAGAATTACATATCTCGCACTTCTCAAGCGATCAAAAACTTGCACTTCATTCATTTGACACAAATCGTCATAATTAATCAGATGTATTTCTGTTTTGGGATCGGCATGCAAACCACATTCTTCTTTATAAAAAAGGTCATTGTGAAGTAAATACATACCGTATTCTTCTAAAATAGTTCGATACTTTGAAACAATTTGTTCTATTGGAAAGCCTGGAAAATTCCATAACTCATGATTTCCAAGTGTAAACACAACCTGTGTGTTCCCACATAATGTTTTAGAAAGCATCTTTACAAACAATAGAAATATTTTAATATCTGATGCTACATCACCACCAATTAATAATAAACTTCCTGCTTCATTAGCAATAGTGTCAACTATTTTTTGAATCACATATATAACATCTTCTTCTGAACGACAGTTTGCATTTTGAATTCTGTGCATAAGATGAAGATCTGAAATATAGTGAACTCTTTGGCATTTGTTATCAAAAATCAGATTGAAATTTGATAACCCTCGTCCGGCTACTTCCGATACCAAATCTCTTGATGAGTGAAGAACTAAGGCGGTTTCAGATTCGTTTTTTTCAATACACTCAAAAGATTCTACAACATTCAAGTCAATTGCATAAGTATCATATTGCAGACCAAATTTTTCACATAAACTGCTTTTCATTTTTGCGTCTGTAAAGTCAATAGAATCCCACTGAGTTAAATTGTCAAGCCCATCACAAAAAAGCAAATTTGCATTGGACAAATTTCCTTTAAGAAAAGCAACAAAATCAAAAAAATAGTTAAATGTATGATTATATTCTTTAAGTATGCTACCTGATTTATTAAGCCACTTCTGTGCTATATAAAATTTTTTGTTATGATAGTATTTATTTACAGAATATGTGACATCCATATCTGCACGAATCGGAAGTTTTGTTGTTTCATCAATAATATACTTGGAAAAATCCTCATTACATTCCAGCACGCCCGATAAATCACAATGAGTTAAATTCCTATTTCGATAATTAACAAACTCTTCAAATGTTTCAAAATACCTACAAATCATTGTGATTGGAAACCTTTTATTGCCCTTTTGATATCCTTTAGTTTCTTCGCAATAGTAGTGTGTTTCTTTGTCAAAAAACGCTTCTGAATAAAAATCAATCTCTCCCACTTTCAAGAGACGAATATACTCTTTTAATTTCTTCTTATGCTTGTATATTGTCGCCTTTGCTCCTGAAGAATAATTGAATGATTTCATAACATCATCAGTATCATATATTGAACATAAAGCATTTATCATTTTGTATTCAGGATAAGCACCAGAGGACATATATTCCATAATAATAGAAAACCTTTTTTTATCTTCAATATCTGCAAAAATATATTGAAAGAAAAAAAAGCTAACATCTACACGGGAAGAAATTTTGGATTTTTTATAATTCTCCACGACTTTTACTAATTCATCATAGCTACTACAATTATTAAATTTGCTGTTCCACTGCTGACAATATTTATGAATTTGTTTTCCTTCCTCATAATATTCTTTCTCTTTGTTCGATAATGCCAACGAATAATTTTCTATTGTATCTTCTATAAATGATTTTCTTGCCATTAACTTTTTTGCGTCAACTCTTTTAGAGATAGATATTCTCGAAAAAGGACAAAAAGTATAGCAAGCATTTTCATAAATATCTCCGTTCAAAAAGTCAAAATAAGAATCAAAATCATCAAATGATAAGAAGATATCTTTTTTTCTTTCTCCGCTATTTATATCAATGTGAATTAAGGTTTCTTCAACGAAAAATGTATCCGAAATAATATCGAATCCTTTTTTTCCAGTTATGCGCAATCCTGCGTTTCGTTCAAAAGTTACAAGCTGAATTTCATTCACATATTCCTCTGGGACATCAAAAACTCCAATTTCTTTTTCTTTTAATTGCTTGATTACTTTCTTTATTTCTGATTGTGTCACACTATTTTCCCCCTTTTCCCACCTGTTCTATCATCTTTTTTTGCAAACTGCTGAAACAGATCAACGGTTTCTTCACCCATCGGCGTAAGCTGTCTAATCTGTCTAGCAATCATCGTTGCAGCAATAGAAAGCGACGATTGTTTCTGCTCCACCAGTCATCCTTCATGACTTGGAACATGATAACAATCACAGTTTCTCCCGGCTGTTCCTCTCTGTCTTCTTAATATCTCGCAAGATAGTAAGGAAAACATTTTTGATTTCCTATCTCCACTTCATGTTTTCCCCTATCTTCTGGGCGTTCAAAAACTATAAAACCTGCTTTACTTTCGCCCAACGTCCCGAATAAAGCCATAGATACGCACTTTCTCCGCATACTTCCATTATACTGAATGATTGTAAAAATGCAATTTTCAAAATTAAAATGCATTTCTTGCAAAATTCCAGAGATGGCATTTTTGTGTAGACTTAAGTTAGTACATCGATGTGAAAACAGCAATGGGAAGCAAAAAGATGGAAACTTACGAAAGATAACCCCTCTAAAACCTTACCGCCAGAACGCAATCCGAAGCAGATGATGTAAAGTATTGCAGTTTGTCTCTACTACCAAATGAAACTACAGATGACCTGCGTATTGGTACCCCTCGCGTGGTCACACTTATCAATATTGGATTTTTGATAATCAGGATTCTTGTTACCTGTCTGACAGCACTTGATGTTATAACGTTTTCTGAAAATGACTAGAAAATATTTACGATGTAATTTATAATACTGGATCGGGATTCCGGGTGGTATTTCCGGCGTATACTATCTCAGGAAATACCACGGTCATCTTGGATAAATCAATCCGGATATTTGACCAGATCATATAATTTTCCATATTTGCCTAAATCACGTACACCGTCAAGGTGCATGCCAAGGTGCATGTATTTGTCGCATTTCGACTTCGCATCTGTCTCCAGAAGCACCGGAACTTGCAGCCGGTTGCCTTCTGCGTAGGCAAGCTCCATCACCTTCCGCATGTAACCCTGTCCCTGATATTGTTCCGGCACACAGACCATGCCGACGAATATATAGGGTTTCTTTTCCTTTTTCATCCGATCCTGCAGCGACGTTCCTCCCTTGGAAACTGCCTGTCCCATCCGGATTAATTCTTTCATGCTCATCGAGCGAAACAGTGCTTTTACAAGCTGCATACCTGCTCTAAGCTTCAATTTCTGTTCCGGCACCTTGTAAGCGATATAGCCCTCGCCCTGCTCGCTTGTCGCATAGAGCATACCGCCTTCAAATGCCATCCGCACATACCCGGCAATATACGTTGCGACCGCATCCTTGCTGCGGTAAAATGCGCCCATTCCGACTTCCTCTCCATAATCATAATATCCAAACGCGTGCCCGATCTGCTCTGCCACCTGCGTATCTAACGTTGTTACCTTCATGGTTTCTCTCCCCTTCTATTCTACTTCATATACTACTTTTATTTGTGCCCGTATGGTGGTTGTAATTTTGTTTTTCTTTTAAAGTTAGTTTTATCTAACTCATTTTATCATAGCATTGTAAAAATGGGAATACTTTTTGTACATACGTGAGAAAAACTATTAAAAAATATGATTACTGATTTAAAATCGATTAAACTAACACCTGATTGATACACAAAAAGGAGCCAACATCTTGTGATAAATAACATCACCAAGATGAAGACTCCTCTTATGATTTAGAAATTCATTTTTATAGTTTCGTTGTGTAGCTATGTTTTAATTTAATTAGCAATCATCACACAACCATTTATATCCGCTTACAGAATAGCTCCTCAAACTGCTCTACTTACATCAGCTTACGGAACATCTCCTCAAACTGCTCTAAGCTTGCCGGTCTAGGGTTGCCCGGTGCACACGCATCCGCTGCAGCAGATTCACACAAGAACGGAAGATCTTCTTCCTTCAGCTTCTCCAGCTTTGTCGGAATTCCAACATCGATAGACAACTGCTGAACCGCATCGATTGCAGCCTGTCTGTAAGTTGCCTGATCCATGCCTGTCGTATCAATTCCAAATGCTTCTGCTATGGATTTGTACTTTTCTCCTGTATATTCTTTGTTGAACTCCATGACGATTGGAAGCATCATCGCACAGGCTACACCATGTGGTGTATCATATACCGCACCAAGTGTATGTGCCATAGAATGTGCAATTCCAAGTCCTACATTCGAATATGCCATCGCTGTTACATACTGTGCAAGCGCCATGCCCTCACGTCCGTCCGGATCGTTCTCTACGGCTTTTCTCAGGTTCGCTGCAATCAGCTTGATTGCCTCTAAATCCAGACAATCTGACAACTCCCATGCGCCTGCGGTTGTATAACCTTCAATCGCATGTGTGAGTGCATCCATTCCTGTTGATGCAGTCAGTCCCTTCGGCATCGATGCCATCATATCCGGGTCTACCACTGCAACATCCGGGATATCGTTCGGATCCACACATACAAACTTACGCTTCTTCTCTACATCCGTAATTACATAATTGATTGTTGACTCTGCACCCGTACCACCGGTTGTAGGTACCGCAATCGTAAATACCGTCCGCTTCTTCGTCGGTGCAACGCCCTCCAGAGAACGAACATCTGCGAATTCCGGATTGTTGATAATAATACCGATTGCTTTTCCTGTATCCATGGATGAACCACCGCCAATGGTAATCATAAAATCAGCTTCCGAAGCCTTATACGCTTCGACGCCATGCAATACATTCTCAATGGTTGGGTTCGGCTTGATATCAGAATATAACTCATATTCTATGCCATTTTCCTTCAGCAGATCGGTCACCTTCGCTGTCACACCAAACTTCACCAGATCCGGATCAGACGCTACAAACGCCTTCTTAAATCCCTTTGACTTCACAATACCCGGAATCTCATTAATCGCGCCATGTCCATGATAAGAAATTCCATTCAATACAAAACGATTCACTGCCATAATTCATTCTCCTTTCAATCACACAATTCCTGCTCGTATACAAAATTCATATATTATGTGAAATTTGTACAACAAATTGCTTAATCACATGAATAATTGTAACATATTTAACAAATTATAGCAAACCTAAGAATGTTCGAAATCCCACAGGAAACCTTACAAAATCCTATATATATTCGAGTATTAACAAGCAGATATACATGTGGTATATTCCCGGTTGACCTTGCTAGGCTGGCTTGGTATTATGATAATATATTTTCGGATAATAAGGATTACATTTTGGAAGATTAAGAAGGCTGATTATGAATACAGATATTACAAAACAAATGGAAATGGTGCTGTACAGAACCGAAGATGACAACGTAACGGTCAGTGCTTTAATAAAAGATGAAACCATCTGGATTACCCAAAAGGCAATGGCTGAATTATTCGGTGTTCAGACACCGGCAATCAGCAAGCATTTAAAAATATTTTTGAGCAAGGAGAACTTCATGAAGAAGTGGTAGTTTCCAAAATGGAAATACCCACTCCGCACGGTGCGATTCCCGGAAAAACACAGCTCTCCCGAGGATGTCAAGTCATTGCTACAAAAAATATGCGGCTCTTTTGCCACCAAAATGGCTTAAAACCGCATATTTCTGTATAGAGGACGTTATATAATTGTCACAAAGTAGGTGGGGAGGATGTTACGTCATTGTCACAATATTTTTCCTTTTATGCACCTAAACTAAACTTTTTAAGTTCTGCATATGCTTTTGAAAAATAATGTTTGCAATACACTGCTACTTTTTCAGGATCTAATCTCTGTAGCATATTAATTCCTTCAACTTTTTTGGAATATGTAATTTTATTTTCTTTAATCAGCTTGTTAATCTGTTCATTATACATTTTATTATTTTTATAACTTTCTGAGCTACACGAATACTCTTGAAAAGAATTTATTAATTTTTCACTTAACTTTTGATATTCCGATGTTATATACCCATAATTTTCAATATCATCAAGTGTATGTTCTTCTGTAAGAACCGTATTAAGAACAAATTTCCTAAATGTTGTACTAAAATATGCATTAATATTTGCTAATGCAATTTTATATTCCATTCCAAATGTATTTTCCCAATCAGATATAAACCAAGCTTCTATTTCTGGTATCGCATATAAGAAAAAAACTTTTATCTCAGGATTTTGAATGATAGTTTTAATTTCTTCCTGAATTTCCAGTTTTCTTTTCTCTATTGCCTCATAATCTCGACCAGCTTTTGATTCCAAAAAGAATTGATCATCCATATCATCTTCAATTAGTATAGCCGCATATTTTTTTAGTTCTTCTTTATGGCTGCGTATATCATCATAAACATATTTTATTAAAGACTTTCCTGTTTTGCCGTCTATTTTAAATTGTTTTCTAGCTTTTCCTTTCTTTCCAATATTCTTTTGAGGAAATCTTTGCCTATAATCATAACTGCCATTTACTTTTTCCAAGAAATGTGTCATATATCCGCATTCTGTCCATCCTCCGGTTATATAACATGCAATCTTTGGTTTTACCATGGCCATCCTCCTATTGCTGGATCATTCACTCGATATAAATCACCTAGTTCCCAATCTTCCAAATCATCTTTTATTTTTTTATAATCAAGTTTTTTTACTAAGCACTCTTCTCTCGGATCAAATACAAATACACTTACTTCTCCCCTTTTAAACCCTTCAGTGAACACGTCTAAAAAATCTGGAGAGTGTGTGCTAATAAAACACTGTTTAAAATTATCAGACTGTTGAATCCATCGTCCAATAATCTGTTGCCATGCCGGATGTATATTCATTTCTGGTTCATCTATTGCCAGCATTGCTAACCCTTCGTTAATTGGAATTTGAATCAGCAAAGTTAGTATTAATGCCTTAACTGTGCCATCAGATAAATCGCTTAAATTAAAAAGTTGGCCTTCATATTGCAATTTGAATCTCAATTTATTAAATTCTGCCATAACATCTGCCAATTCCAATGTTGGCATCAATTCTTTTAGTTTTTCCAAATATACAATAATATTATTCATATTTTGATTTTTATAATAATTCAAAACATTTACAAAATTTGATCCATCTTTCTCTAATACTCTTCCGTCATTTTGAATATTTTGTGGTTCTCTTATCTTATTTAAATCAAACTGAGAGCTTGAATAGAAATAATACTTTCCAAAATATTCTTCAAGTTTCTGTATTAACCCAACCTGTCGTTCTGATTCCTCATATATTTCCCTATTATTTAATCTTATCTTATCAAATTGGCGTAAAATTGTATCATTTTTAGGAATATCAAAGGAAATCCTATAATTTGATTCTCCTCTCTCTACTGCTTTAGAAATATATCCTTCTCCCGGCTTTTCGTTACATGTAAAATAATTGAATTTCTTTTTTTCTTTAGAACTCTTAACATTATCGTCCAAACTTTCACGTACAATAAAAAAGTCTTTCATCTCGTTTCCTGTATGAAAATTGAATTGGTAGCAAACATTTTTTCGCTCATCCAAAGCCAAATTCCACTTCATATTAATACTATGTGCTGAATTCTCAGCATATTTATTGTATATATCTCCCATCCCAGATTTACTAATCATCGTTTGAAATGCAGAATCTCCTACTAATTTTCCAGAACAACTTAACATATCTGCACAAAACGATAACGCTTTAATAAAATTTGTTTTTCCAGAATTATTAGGTCCTATTAAAATATTAATTTTGCTGAATCTCAGATTTTTTACATTTACATTTCTAAAATTACTACAACTAAATGACTTTATCATTCTTTGCTCCTTTTATTCATCATTATCTCTATCTAAAATATTTGCATACATTGCATTTTCAGTTACTTTTATTTTCCTTAACAATTATATGCTAATTTCTAAAGCTTAACAAGCTTTCTCCTATAAATTTTCATAGTTTTAACGCTTCCATTCTACCTCCACTCTCCCATCATCATACACATATATTCCCTGCACATATTCTTCCAGCATCTCTCGTGTCAGCTTCTCATAGCCTAAATACTTCAACATTTGCTCCACCGGAATATTCTTTTTCATCAGGATTTCTTTCTCACCATTTATCAGTTCTTCTAGTTCCTGTACACGTTTCTGCAGTCGTTCTTTTTCTTCTTCCAACTGCTTCTTGGCTTCCATGAACTGTTTCTGGTTCATCTGTCCCTCGTGATACTTCTCATAGTTCTGACGGTTCTGAAGCTTTATCTGCTCCTGACGTTTTTCACAGTCCGTACTTTCCAGCTCATAGGCTTCTATGCTGTCCGTATGCTGTTTTCTCATAGATTGCTTCATCTGTTCCTGGCTGATATTCTGACGTAAATATGCCTTAATTTCTGCCAGCACGATATGCTCCAGCATTTTGTTATCAGCTTTTCCGGCAAAACATAGCACAAAAATCAGCATCCGACAATTCATTCTTAAACTGCATAATTTGCTCCATGAGAGTTCTGCGAAGCTCTAATAATGTATCTATGCCCATTGGAAAAGAATCTTTTTTCTTAATTTGTAACTGGAAAGTCTTGTTCATTTCTGCCCATTCTTTATTCATAAAAACCTCGCTATTTTTAAGTAGTATCATATTGAGAAAGAGCAAGTCCACAGAACCTGCTCTTTCCATATTATCTCCGAATTATTTCCTTTTTACCGGAATCCAGATAGCGCTGTGATAATCAGCATCTGTGTTTTCTCCATTTACGCAGTCATACCATTCCACATTCGCATTTCCGCTTATCTCATAATCAGCGTTACCCGGTAACCATTCCTTAAATATTCTGGTATTTAGTGATTGAAGTGCCTCCGGGATTGCTCCTACGCAGTCAAACACCGCCCATTCCCCCTGTTCAAACTCATATAGCATCATTCCTTCCGGAACTTCTCCACCGGCATATTTACCTGCAACCAGATATGTAAATTTTCCCTTATCGGCTGCTTTTCCGTCATCAATACAAATGCCATATTCTCCTATACAATTTTCCACGAATGCCTTTTCATATGGATTTGCAGGTGGATTACCTGCATATACATTAGCCGCATATTTTTCACAGATTTCATCCCAATATTTCGGAATTTCCTCATATGCCGTATCAAAGGAAAACTCTTTCGCAAAGCCTATCACTTTAAAGCCAAACATTTTTGTAATCTTGTAGTTCATTTTATCTCCTCCTTGAACTGTAATTTTTACATTCAACGGAAGAAAGGTTCTGATATCGCCGCCCTGTTTTACCTGTACAGGGGAAATCCCATGAAATCTGGTAAACGCTTTCGTAAAGCTGTCCGGTGTGTCATATCCATAATCAAATGCCACGTCTATTACTTTCCTATTCGCCTCTTTCAGCTCAAGCGCCGCCATGTATAGCTTACGATTACGAATATACTCTGATATAGAATATCCAGTCATAATCAAAAAACCTCTTTGAAAATGCAGAGAGGATACATACACTTGCTCTGCCACATCCTGCGCACTGATGTTATCATTCAAATGTTCCTCTATATAATCAATCGATTTTCGGATTGCTGTCAGCCATTCCATGCATTCACTTCCTTTCTTCTGTATGGTTAAATGATACGCTTCTTAAAGGAATATTTCTTGCCATTTAGAATTCAATTTTGTCCATCTGCTAAAACTAAATTTCTCACATCTTTATAAGTAACAGAGAATTAAAGTTCTCGCTCTTTATTTTATCACGCATACATATAAAATTACACTCATATTTTTGTATGATAGGCGGATTGCACATACCTTGCAATTTGCACATAAATCACCATAATTCCATCCAGTTCCAACTGCCATTTTCATAAATTCTTATAAGTTGTTACCAGATTTTCATTTGTCACCAGATTTTCATTTGTCACTAGATTTTCATTTGTTACTAGATTTTCAACTTGGGCTTTTTCAAACTCATTTTGATTCGAAAACCCACCACGTGGGCGTAGCATCCGGATTTCTCCTCCTTACGCCCATATCTGGCTCATGAATTCATTTTCAACATGCAAAAATGGGCGCAATCCTCTTTTTTCAGTAGATTACGCCCATCCTGTGGTTTTTTTCGGTTCAATTCCCGGATTCACGCCCAAATCAATAATTCTTCCAAATGTATCAGTCATACCAGAAACTATCAATATTTCTCCAAAGGTATCAACCATCCCGGAAACTATCAATATTCTTCCAAATGTATCAGCCATCCCTGAAACTATCAATATTCTCCAAATGTATCAGCCATCCCTGAAACTATCAATAATTCCTCCGAAATGCATCAATAATTCCCCTCTACGAGATCGCATCCTTCATGCTCTTTACATACTCAAACACCGGCTGTGCAGCCTCGCGTCCGTATTTTGCGATGATCTTCACGATCGCACTTCCGACGATGACGCCATCTGCAGAGGCAGCCATCTTCTTTGCCTGCTCCGGCGTTGAGATTCCGAATCCGATTGCGCAGGGAATGTCCTTCGCTTTCTTCACAAGCTCGACCATCTCGCCGACATTGGTTGTAATCTCTGTTCTTGTTCCGGTTACACCGAGCGAAGAAACACAGTAGACGAATCCATTTGCTTCCTTCGCAATCATGCTGATCCGCTCGTGTGAAGTCGGCGCAATCAGGGATACAAGATCCAGACCATACTGCTTGCAGATCGGATCAAACTCTTCTTTTTCCTCGTATGGAATATCCGGCAGGATCAATCCATCGATGCCGATTTCCTTACAAATCGAGATAAATCTCTCTGAACCATAAGAAAATACAACATTTGCGTAAGTCATAAATACCATCGGAATCGTAACCTTCTGGCGCAGCCTGCGCACCAGATCAAACACCTTGTCTGTCGTCACCTTATCCGCACCGGCCAACGCACAGATATTTGCCTCCTGAATAACCGGGCCTTCTGCCGTCGGGTCTGAAAATGGGATTCCAAGTTCGATCAGGTCTGCCCCTGCGTCAACCATTGCATACACGATTTTCTCTGTTGTTTCTAAGTCCGGGTATCCGCATGTGATAAACGGAATAAACGCTTTTCCATGTTCAAATGCTTTTGCTATATTACTCATGAAGATCCTCCCCTCTGTAACGGGCGATCGCTGCTACATCCTTATCGCCACGTCCGGAAATATTGATAACCATAATCTGATCCTTGTCCATCTGTGGTGCAAGCTTCATTGCGTAAGCAACCGCATGCGCACTCTCAATGGCTGGGATAATTCCCTCGATTTTCGAGAGATATTCAAATGCATCAACCGCCTCATCGTCTGTGATTGCCACATATTCCGCTCTGCCGATGTCATGCAGGTATGCATGCTCCGGTCCGATGCCCGGATAGTCTAGACCTGCGGAAATCGAATAAACCGGGGCAATCTGTCCGTATTCATCCTGACAGAAATAAGATTTCATACCGTGGAAGATTCCAAGGCGTCCGGTATTTAAGGTTGCTGCTGTCTCGAATGTATCTATGCCTCGTCCAGCTGCCTCACAACCGATCAGACGCACGCTCTTGTCCTCAATAAAATGGTAGAATGCACCGATCGCATTGGAGCCACCACCAACACAGGCAAGCACGGCATCCGGAAGTCTGCCTTCCTTCTCCATGATCTGCTGCTTGATCTCACGGCTGATTACCGACTGGAAATCACGCACAATCGTTGGAAATGGATATGGTCCCATAACCGAACCAAGCACATAATGCGTATCGTCAATCCGGCTAGTCCACTCACGGAATGTCTCGGAAACCGCATCTTTCAGAGTACCGGTCCCGCTTTCCACCGCATGTACCTTTGCGCCAAGCAGACGCATCCGGTATACATTCAATGCCTGACGGATCGTGTCTTCCCTACCCATGAAGATCTCACACTTCATGCCCATCATGGCTGCAACCGTTGCCGTTGCAACGCCATGCTGACCGGCACCGGTCTCTGCGATCACACGCGTCTTACCCATGCGCTTTGCCAGAAGCATCTGTCCGAGTACATTGTTGATCTTGTGGGAACCGGTGTGGTTTAAGTCCTCGCGCTTCAGGTAGATCTTAGCTCCACCCAAATCCTTGCTCATGCGCTCTGCATAATAAAGTCTGCTCGGTCTGCCTGCGTACTCATTGTACAGCTCGGTCAGCTCCCGGTTGAATTCCGGATCATCCTTGTATTTATTATAGGTTGCTTCCAATTCATTGACAGCGTTCATGATCGTTTCCGGCACATACTGACCGCCATGAATTCCAAATCTTCCTTTCGACATGTCTTGTCCTCCTTAGAAATATGACTATGAATATGTTCCATGTATGCAGTCCATATCCAACGCTTATACATCTATATGCGATGCTTTGAAACTAAGAAATGCTAGATGTTCCAATATACATTATTCAAATTTTACGCAACCGCCGCACGGGTATCGCCCACTCGCTTCGCTCGTCGGCAGGTTGTCGGGCGCATCCTAAATAGGAATCTACGATTCCTATGCGCCCTCCGCTCGCCATCCGTGGCTCAGTGGCGGCTTGTTTGAACATCGTGTTCAAACATTGCTAATATTTCTGAAACATCAAGCATTTCTAAAAGTTTCAAACATATGCATATAGATGTATAAGCGTTGGATATATCATACATAGAACATATTCATATCTACACTTTTGTTATTACTATATTTCCTTCACATCTACAATTTTCTCACCAATTCCATAACTTCGACCATCTTGGTAAAGTCCTTGCTTCCATCTGTCTCGATTCCGGAGCTTACATCCAGTCCGTAGCTTCCAAGTGCTGCTGCCTCCCGCAGGTTTCCCGCGTGAAGTCCGCCTGCTAAGAAATACGGCTTTCCGAACAGCTCTCCTTCTGCGATATCTCCGGCTGCTATCTTTGCCTCCCGCAGCAGTTCCCAGTCGAATGCCTCTCCGGTTCCGCCAAGTACACCCTTGCGGTAGGTATCTAACAGCAGGTAATCAACCGGAAGTGCCGCTGCCTTCCGTATCTGTTCGACTGTCTGCACCTTGACCGCCTTTATAACCGGCACGTCACATACCTCACGCAGACATCTGATATAATCCGCATCCTCCTCGCCATGCAGCTGGATCATGTCGATACATCCATCCTGCACGAGCGATGCGATCACGGGAATATCTTCATTCACAAACACACCGACTGCCGGAATCTCCGCATCCAATGTTTCCCGGAATTGCTTCGCCTGCGTGGCACCGATCTTCCGTCTCGTATTCGCAAATATGAATCCGACGAAATCCGGTTTGACTCGATTCGCATATTCGATATCGCACGGCTTCATCATGCCGCATAATTTTATCTTCTGCATTTTACTTTCCTTCCAGCCTGTTCATCTTTATCCTGCTTTGCACACCAATTCGATCCCATGACATGTGCTTACATTCCCCGCAGTTCATCTAACGCCTGCTTCTTGTTCGCGCTGCGCATCAGCGTCTCGCCGATCAGCACCGCATCCGTACCATTTTCCAGAAGCTTCGCAATATCCTCTGCCGTCTTGATTCCGCTCTCCGAGACAAATGCGACTTCCTTCGGCACCATCTTCCGATACCTGGCGGAATTGTTGATATCCACAGTAAATGTCTTCAGATTCCGGTTGTTCACACCGATGATGGATGCCTCCGCGCGAAGCGCCATCTCCACTTCCCGCTCATCGTGTGCCTCAACTAACGCCGACATGCCAAGCTCCGTTGCAATCGCCTGATACTCTTCTAACTCCGACTGGGAAAGCAGCGAACAGATCAGCAGGATTGCCGATGCGCCAAGCGTCCGTGCCTGATAGATCATATACGGATCAACCGTAAAATCTTTTCTCAATACCGGAATCTTTACATGCTCGGTGATTTCTTTCAGGTACACATCCTTTCCCTGAAAATAATACGGTTCCGTCAGGCACGAAATTGCGGATGCGCCGGCTATCTCATATTCCTTCGCAATCTCCAGATACGGGAATTCCTCTGCAATCACACCCTTCGACGGAGACGCCTTCTTCACCTCACAGATAAATGAGATTCCCGGACTCTTCAGAGCCTGGTAGAATGGAAATAACTTCGGACAGTTTTCCTTCGATAATTCCGCTGCCAGCCGCTCTGCTTCATTCCGCATATCCACAAACGGTATGTTCTTCTTGTCTTCTTCTACACGTGCCCGTGTCTTTTCTGCAATCTCATCTAATATCATGCTCTAACTCCCTCATGCTGCATTTGTTTCGGCGATAAACTGTTCCATAGTCGCAAGCGCCTTGCCACTTGTGATCATCTCTCGCGCCTCTTTGATACCTTCCTCCATGCTCACATTTTTCGCAACATGGATAGCAGCACCCGCGTTGATCAGCACGGCATCAAGCTTTGCACCCGTTACCTTTCCTTCGAGGATTTCCTTCACCAATTCTGCATTTTCCTCCGGTGTACCGCCAACCAAGTCTTCCTTCTTGCATCGTGTGAATCCAAACTGTTCCGGCGTGATCGTGTACTTCGTGACTTTACCGTCGGCAAGCTCGCAAACCTCAGTATCCGCACTCATGGAGATCTCATCCAAGCAATCCTTGCCATAGACAACCATCGCATGTTTTAAGCCAAGATCCTTCAGCGCATTTGCAACCGTGTCAAGCAGTTCCTCGCTGTACACACCAAGCAGCTGATATGTATTATAAGCAGGATTTGTCAGAGGTCCCAGAATATTAAACACAGTCGGAACACCGATCGCTTTTCTCACTGGACCGACATAGCGCATCGCCGGATGATATTTCTGTGCGAACAGGAAGCACAGGTTTGTATCCTTCAGCACCTTCGCATTCTTCTCCGGCTCGAGCATCAGATTGACACCGAGTGTCTCAAGACAATCGGCGGTTCCACATTTGCTCGAAGCGGCTCGGTTTCCGTGCTTGGCAACTGCCACACCTGCCGCTGCCGTTACGATCGCTGCCGTGGTTGAAATGTTAAATGTATTCGAACGGTCTCCACCGGTTCCGACAATATCGATCACATTCATATCGCCACGGTCAAGCTTCGTTGCGAAACTGCGCATACCTTCGGCGCAGGCAGAAATCTCTTCGGCTGTCTCCCCTTTCATATGCAGGGCTACCAGAAATGCTGCGACCTGTGACTGTTCTGCCTCACCGCTCATGATCTCCTTCATAACCTGAAGGGCTTCCTCTCTTGTCAGATTCTCTTTATTCATTGCTTTGCTGATCGCTTCTTTTATCATCGCTTTGTCCTCCTTATTTCATTTACCAAGCCTATGCTTAATAATTCTCTGCAGACGCGCTCTCGCTCGGTTCAGCACGCAGCGGTACTAAATTCGTGCTCCGCACTCATTAAGTGCCGGCGTGCTTCAACGGTCTGCTGTAGAATCATTAATCATAGTCTTGGCATAATGTAATTCCTTCTAACTTACCTTCAAAAACCGCTCCATAATTTTCCTTCCATCGGGGGTCAGGATTGACTCCGGGTGAAACTGTACGCCGTATACCGGGTAGTCCCGGTGCTCCACTGCCATGATCTCGCCATCCTCCGTACGGGCGATTACCTTCAGCTCCGCCGGAAGCTTGTCTTCCTCTGCGGCAAGGGAATGATATCTGGCTGCCTGTAATTTGGGCTCCATCCCCTTGAAGATGGCACTGTTGGTGTCGAGATCAACGATGGACATCTTTCCGTGCATCAGCTTCTTTGCATATCCGATTTCGCCGCCGAACGTCTCGCAGATTGCCTGATGTCCGAGGCACACACCGAAGATTGGAATCTTACCTTTGAAGTAATCAATGACTTCCTCACAGATTCCGGCATCCTTGGGTCTGCCCGGTCCCGGTGATACGATGATGTGATCCGGTGCCAATGCTTCGATCTCCGCAATCGTCATCTCATCATTTCTTATAACCTTGATGTCCGGCCGGATCATTCCAACAAGCTGATATAAGTTGTAAGAAAAACTATCGTAATTATCAATCAATAATATCATGCTGCCATCTCCTTTCTTAGTCTGTCATTTCCTGTGAGATCTCGATTGCTTTCATCACAGCCTTTGCCTTGTTGATACATTCCTGATATTCGTTCTCCGGTACACTGTCTGCCACGATTCCGGCTCCGCTTCGTACGAATACCTTTCCGTTCTTCTTATATGCGATCCGGATCGCAATACAGGTATCTAAGTTTCCGGTAAAATCAATATAACCGATTGCTCCACCGTAGATGCCGCGTTTGTTGTTCTCAAGTTCATTGATTATCTCACAGGCACGAATCTTCGGTGCGCCGGACAAGGTTCCTGCCGGAAGGATTGCATCGACCGCATCTGTCACGGAGCAGTCGTCCCGCAGTTCCCCTCGTACCGTAGAACCGATATGCATCACATGCGAATACCGCTCGATGCTCATGTATTTCTCCACTTCCACGCTTCCGAACTTGCTGATCTTGCCGATATCATTTCTTCCGAGATCAACGAGCATGTTGTGTTCGGATCGCTCTTTCTCGTCTGCTAAAAGTTCCTCTTCGTTTCGAAGATCTTCTTCCTTCGTCTTTCCTCTCGGTCTGGTTCCCGCCAATGGAAAGGTATGTAACACACCATTTTCCAACTTCACCAAGGTCTCCGGAGAAGCCCCCGCTACCTCGATGTCGTCGCCGCTAAAGTAGAACATATACGGTGATGGATTGATGGTACGGAGTACGCGGTAAGTATTCAGCAGGCTTCCGGAGAAATCCGCTTCCAGCCGGTTCGATAATACAACCTGGAAGATATCTCCTTCGTAGATGTAATTCTTCGCTTTCTCCACCATGTTGCAAAAGGCTTCCTGATCGAACAGCTTCCGGTATTCGGATGTCATCTTCGCCGGTTCTACCTCTGCTTCCTCGCCATGCTTGATCAGCTCAATGATCTCGGATATTTCTTCCACCGCATGGATATAATTCTCCGTCAGATTATCCGTCTTCGCATTCGCGATGATGAACAGCTTCTGCTTCACATTGTCAAATGCAATCACCTTATCGAACAGCATCAGATCTACATCATTAAACCCTTCCTCATCTTCCGCATCCAGATTCAGCTTCGGTTCACTGTATTTGATGTAATCATATGCGAAATACCCAACCAGTCCACCGGTGAATGTCGGGAATCCTTCGATCTTCGGGCTTTTGTAATCTGCCAGGATTTCATTGATACAGGCTTCCGGATGCTGTACCAGCACCTTGCGGATAACCGTTCCGTTCACATCGGTGACTTTCAGCTTTCCGTTCATACATGTCACACAAAGCTTTGGCTTGTAACCAAGGAATGTATAGCGTCCCCAGTTTTCCTGATTCTCCACACTCTCTAACATATAACAATGCTTGCTTGCTTTTTTCAGTATCTTCAGCACCTGCATCGGTGTGCGGATATCGGAATAGATTTCCTTTAACACCGGAACAACCTTATAATCCTTCTGATACTGCATCGCTTCTTCTAATGTTGGTCTGATCATCTCCAAACTCCTTTCTTCGTGACATGGTTCCAATAATTTATTCATTGCAATAAAAAAGTCCTTGACAAAATATACTTTTGTCAAGGACGGAATTCCCGCGGTGCCACCTTGTTTCATGAGAGTTTCCTCCCATGCTCTTTCAGAATACTATCATATTCCGTGCAACTAACGTATGCGAACGTCATAGAATACTCAGAGCGGATGCTCCTTTGACTATGCCCTCCGTGGTCCATTTGCTACCCTGCGTCCGACCCGGTTCTCAGCCTCCCGGATTCTCTGTACGTGCACGATGTAACGTTATCTCCACATCATTGGTTTCGTGTCACTATTCATTTTTGATAGGCTCATACTACTCTACTTCAGAAAAAATGTCAATAACCTTTTTTCAGTTATTTTTCCTTTGTCAAAACAACGTTAGCTTAATGCACTCAAACGTTCTGCAAGTGCCTGCAATTCTCCGACGATATCACCAACCTCTACAACGATGGAGCTGTTCTCCTCGCTGCTCTCAAGTGTTACGCTCGAATGTGCTGTCACTTCCTCAGTTGCTGCCGAGATTGTCTGGATACTATCCACGATTGCCTCATTCGACTGCGCCAGAGAAGATACCAGTCCGGTCAGCTCCTCTGTCAACTGATGGATATCCTGGGTCCGGCTTGCAATCGTCTCGAAGCTCGATGCAGTCTCAGTCGCTGCGATGCTCTGTAACTTATTGTTATCAATCAGGTAGCTGACAACATTTACAACCTCTGTCAGCTCCTCAGAAATATTCCCAATCAGTTCGGCGATATTGACCGTTGCTTCCTGGGTCTGGTCTGCAAGAGCAGAAATCTCAGATGCAACAACCGCAAAGCCCTTACCTGCTTCGCCGACTCTTGCTGCCTCGATACTTGCATTCAAGGAAAGAAGGCTTGTCTGATCGGTGATGTTCCCAATGATATCGACGATTCCCTGCATCTGGCTTGCATATGCCGTCAGCTTATCGAGCTCGGTTGCCACCTTCTTGCTCGCCTCATCGCTTGTCTCCACCTGTGAGATCAGTTCATCAATCTTATTTTTACCCTGTGCAACCTCCTCGCTCGCCTCATCCATGTCGCTCTCGATCGTATCGGATACATGCTCCACACGCTCGATTACCTGCTGGATTTCCTCCGTCTTAAGGAGCTGAGACTGTACTGAATCCGCGGTATCGTTTGTACCATTCGTTACTTCTTCCATGGAAGCTTTTGTCTTTGTAACCGAATCCTCCAATGTTGTCATCTTCTCCGAAACTGCCAGAATATCTCCGATCATATTCTCAGAGATTTCCAGAATCTGCTCTAACATTGCTGATACAGACTCCTTCTCCTGTGTGATAGCCTTCATCTTCGCTTCATTATTCGAGATGATAACATTTGTCGCCATCACCATAAACAACGCGAACAGCAATGTAAACCCGATCCGGATTTCAACATTCGGAAGATCCTGCGGCGTTATCATGCCATTTGTTGCCATATAAATCACATGAATCAGGTTAAGGAGGAAGATTCCTCCCGCTGCGCCAAAGCTCAATCGTTTCTCTCCATATACAATGACGAACAAACTAACAAGTGCACCATACACAAACGCAACCGGAGACACGGTTGTAAATATCGTAAAGGTGTAAAATACTGCATATGAATAAATCAAAATCCGTTTCAGATTTTCACTCGCCGGATTCCGCTTATATTCGATCCAGATTGCAGCGAGCGGCAGGATGGAAAGGGCTGCGAAGATTGCGAAATATCCGCCTGTCCGGCTGCCCTTGATTACCTCCGCAAGATAGCATACCAGCAAAACTACATTATAAATCGTATACCCGGTTACCGTGAACCGGTTTGCCCGGCTCGTTCCCTCCAGACTATCCAGCGTATTTTTTACTTCAGCGACTTTTTCCTGCATCTTCTCCTGCATATTATCATGCGCTGCAGTCATCGCTTCTCTTATATTTTCTTCCATAAAGCGCTTTCCTCCTATGTTTTGTATTTATATCCTGTCCTGCTTATAATTCTACCACATTTGCATCGGTTCCTCAAAGCAAGAATCAATTACTTTGAAAGATTCTTCAACTCTTCAACAAGCTGCATATCTTCCGGTCTCACCTTCATGTTCGTACAGAGATTCTTCCCTTCTGCCGTTGTCACACTGATCTCTATGATTGAACCTTCACCAATCTGCGACGATGCCGCCTTGAAAAATGCCGGAAGCTTCGGATGATTCGTTGTAAACTGCGTCAACAGTCCTTTTGCTTTCATAAAATTCATTGGATTCATGTCTGTCACTCTCCTTTAGCCCAGTCAAATGATGTCCGCACAGCCTTTTCCCAGCCGCGCACACGCTCATTCTTCTCTTCTTCTGTGATCTGTGGTTCAAATATCCGCTCGATCTGTGCGTTACTTCGGATCTCGTCCATATCCTTCCAATAGGAAACAGCCAGTCCCGCCAGATATGCCGCTCCGAGCGCTGTCGACTCCACACATACCGGACGCCTGACCGGAACCTGTATGATATCTGCCTGCGTCTGCATCAGATAGTTATTCGCACTGGCTCCGCCATCCACATTCAGCGATTGCAGGTGAATCCCGGAATCCTGATTCATTGCCGCAAGCACATCCGCAACCTGATAGGCAATGGAATCAAGCGTTGCACGCACGATATGTTTTTTATTCACACCGCGTGTCAATCCCACGATCGTACCACGCGCGTAACTGTCCCAATATGGAGCGCCAAGCCCGGTAAATGCCGGAACAACATAACACCCTGCCGTATCATCTACCTGCGTGGCAAGTTCCTCACTCTGTGCCGCATCCCGGATAAATTCCATCTCATCACGCAGCCACTGTATCGCTGCGCCTGCAACGAAGATCGAACCTTCGAGTGCATAATTGATCTTTCCTTCTCTGCCCCAGCCGATCGTCGTTACAAGCCCGTGCTTAGAAAGGATCGGTGTCTCACCGGTATTCATCAGAAGGAAACATCCGGTTCCATATGTATTCTTCGCGTCGCCAGCATGGAAACAATTCTGTCCAAACAGCGCTGCCTGCTGATCGCCTGCGGCACCCGCGATCGGGATTTCGCCGCCCAGCAGATTCGTACATGTATAACCATAGACTTCACTGTTCGAACGCACCTCTGGCAGCATGCATTCTGGAATATCCAACAGTTTTAAGATATCTGCATCCCACTGGAGTGTATGGATGTTGAACATCATCGTTCGTGACGCATTGGAATAATCCGTCACATGTACCGCACCTCCGGTGAGCTTCCAGATAAGCCATGTCTCAACTGTTCCAAATAACAGTTCTCCGGCTTCTGCCCGTTTTCTTGCCTGCGGCACGTGGTCTAACACCCATTTTACCTTTGTCGCGGAGAAATACGGATCTACGATCAAACCTGTTTTTTTCTGGATCGCATCCTTAATCGGAAGCACATTTCCTTCTGCATCCATCATCGTCTGACCAAGCAATTTCTCACAATATTCCGCGGTTCGCCGGCACTGCCAGACAATCGCATTGCAGATTGGCTGTCCGGTCTTCTTATCCCAGATAATCGTTGTCTCACGCTGGTTTGTAATTCCGATTGCCGCAATATCCTCCGCTGTCACATTGATCTTAGACATTGCTTCCACCGCCACACCAAGCTGCGTCGACCAGATCTCGTTTGCATCATGCTCCACCCAGCCAGGCTGCGGAAATATCTGCGTAAATTCTTTCTGTGCCATACTCACGATCGTACCGCTCTTATCAAATAAGATACAGCGGTTGCTCGTTGTCCCGGCGTCAAGCGCCATAATATAGCGTTTCTCCTGTCTCTCCAATACCCGTTCCTCACTTTTGCCCAAATATTCTCTGATATCCGTAATTTAACTTCTGCTCCGGCTCCATGGCAGCTGCCATCTCCTGCGATTCTGTCCGCACCTGTATCTGCCGCGCTTCCTGCATACGGTTTTCACATTCCAGATTGCCGCAGTTCATACAGATGCCCTGGCAATGCTGTTCCGGATTGTCAGACAGCAATGCGAAAAACACCACACTTTTCGACGGCTGTAATACGCCATATTCATTTGCCGTAATATCATTTTCCTGTCCGATATCTGCCGGCTGTCTGCCATATACCTCTGCAAGCAGCTTCTGCATGCCATTGAGCGGAATTTCCTCTCCGACAAATACATACCGCTTCACATAGCGGCGATGGAATTTCGGATAGCTCTGATTGAAATCCGCATACATCTGCAAAAGCAGCTCATTTGCCACACACTCCACCATATAGCTTTCCGATAACGCGTGCTCCCGCTCATAATATTCCTGCAGACGATCCACACCTTCGCCAAGTGTCATTGCCACAAGCGCCGACTGTTCTGCATCGAGAAGCGGAACGCCCCGCATCCGTGTGTTGATCCGATAGATTGCATACGGTGCCATGTAAGTGCGAACCTTCTCATATACCTGCTGCAACGCTTCTTTTTCTTCTGTGGAAAAATGATATTTGCGCATCACCTGCTCGATAAATGCGTCCTTATTTGGTTGTTCAACTGCCATTCTGACTTTCATAGTTCCACTCTTACCGTTTAATTTTTTATAAAATCATATATGTCTTGATATACCCGTTTTCTGCCTTTTTCATTCAAAATCTCATGACGCATACCCTTGTACATCGCGCCCCGGACATCCGTATATCCAAGATCCTTCATAAAATGAATTGCTTTTCCAAAATCACTTGGACTGATCGCACATGGATCATCCTTGCCGGAGAAGAACTTGATTGGCAGATCCTTGTGCTTCATCTGCCAGCCATCCTTACTGTATGTCTCCTGCAGAAGGTAGACCAGATTCTCATACCCATCGAGTGTAAACGTAAAATTACAATACCGGTCATTGTTGTATTTCTCTACTGCATCCCGGTCGGAATTAATCCACGCATGCTGCAGTTTTTCCTTCTTAAACCGTCTCTCATAGCTTGAATTCATCATAATGTGATCCATGAGCTTTGAGTGCTTCCGTCTGCCCTTGCAGGCGCGCAGGATCTTCAATAACCGCAGTCCCGGGGCAATGCCGTGCCGCATCGAAGGACTTCCGATGATCACTGCCTTGTCAATCTCGTCATCATATCGCTTCAGATAACAGCGGGCAACAAGAGAGCCCATACTATGTCCAATCAGAATATATGGGACATCCCCCACACTCTCCTTGATCATCTCGGTCACCTGATGCGCGTCCTCAATCAGACCATCATATCCGGCATCATAAAAATATCCAAGATCTGCGTCACTCACGACGCTGCTGCCATGTCCACGATGGTCATGGATCACACACAGATACCCTTTCTCTGCCAGATACTTCATAAAATCATAATACCGTTCCTTGTGTTCACACATTCCATGCAGAATCTGCACCACACCGATGATCTTTCCTTCCGGCGCAACTGTCATCGCATGAATCTCTAGCTTATCTGCATGTGAATGAAATTTAAACTCTCTATATTTGACTGCCATGTATAGCCTCCTGTCTATTTAACGCCACATTTCTTACAAATATCCTGCAGACAGCACACATCACAATGCGGCTTCGTGCGCGCACTGCACACATCTCTGCCATGATATACCAACCGGTGACATAAATCACTGCCCTCTTCCGGTGGGATGATCTTCCACAATGCCATCTCGACCTTCTTCGGATCCTTCTCGCCATCCACAAGTCCCATCCGGTTCACCAGACGAATACAATGTGTATCCGTCACGATCGCAGGTTTACCGAACACATCGCCCATGATCAGGTTCGCACTCTTTCTTCCAACGCCCGGAAGTGCCAGTAACGCATCGAAATCATCCGGGACATTATCCTGATATTTCTCATGCAATACTTTCATACAGGCACAGATATCCTTCGCCTTGCTTCTTCCAAGTCCACACGGACGCACGATTGCCTCCACATCCTCTGGCTTCGCCTCAGCAAGTGCTGCCACTGTCGGATATTTCGCATACAAATCCTGCACGACAATATTCACTCTGGCATCCGTACACTGTGCAGCAAGCCGGACCTCGACCAGAAGCTTCCACGCTTCATCATACTCCAAAGTACATGTGGCATCCGGGTATGCTTCCCGCAAACGCTCTATAATTATAGCGGCTCGTTGTTTCTTCGTCATCGCATAGTATCTCCATTATTTTATCCTTTTTATCATACCAAATTTCATGAAAAATGAAAACCTTTTTCTCCCTCGATTTATCTTCGATTTTTCATCTTGACGTACCCAATTTTACTTTTGTATAATATTATAATCAAGTAAAGTAATTGACGCATCTTTCTATATCGTCAAGCAAGCATATTATACAACTGGAGGAACCGGATATGGATTTACGCATACAGAAAACAAGACAGAATATTTTTCAGGCATTCATCGAACTTCGGGAGAAATATCCTTTGGAGAAAATTACCGTCAAGGAGCTGACAGAATGTGCCCAGATCAGCAAACAGACCTTCTACCTGCACTACCGGGATATGTATGATCTGTCCGAACATATTGAACAGTCCATGATTCAGGAAATGTTGAAGGAACTCCCTTACCCGGAAAATATCCTTACCCATACCGGTGAGGTCACAAAACAGTTGTTCCAGAAAGCGATCGATCAGGGGCATAATTTCCGAGTTGTCTTTTCCGGCTCCCGTGTCAGCGCGCTCACTGAAGGACTGGAAACCTCCCTCAAAAATGCATTATACGAGAAATGTCCAAAATACCGCACCGATCTCCGTGCCAATATTCTTATCACGATTTTAGTACAGGGCTGTTACCATGCCTACGAGCAGTATTCGACCATCGACCAGGATCGTGTTGTCTCTATCATCAGTAAAATTGCAGATGAAATCTCAAACGAATGTAAGTAAAAGAAATCCTGAAAATGCAAAAGCGGTCAACTTGGGGATAGTTGACCGCCAGCTGCGTTATCAAATAACGCGAAGGAGAAATGTGTGTCTTGTGACACTAATATGAATCTTGGGGGGATTCTATATATATAAAGCATTCTCATGCTTTATACCAATTTCATAAGACTTCCTTCCTCTTTTGTCGATTCGTCTCTACACGAGTTATCTTTTGTAGAAATGTATCTCTTGAAGTCTATGTTTGTATAATACAGATTTTTTTTGATTTTTTATATCAAATATATGTCTTTTTTTGCACTATTATGATATACTATAAAAGAATTTAAAAAGAGAGAAATTATTCAGATTTTTAGAAGGAGTATCTATGAATATTGACAAAGAAGTAAACATGAAATTATTCCAACAACAACAGGAGCAAAGCCGCCATCTGGACTACGAGAAAGAATTTGGCATCTACAAAGCAATCGCCAATGGCAACATGGAGGAGGTAAAAGCCCGTCATAAAGAATACGAGGAACACAAAGGCTACACAACCGGTGATGACAGAAATGGTGTGTTATCTGCCGATCCATTACAGAATGCCAAGTATCACTTTGTAATCCTTGCAGCCATGACAAGCCGCTTCTGTGCACAGTATGGTCTTCCACGCGAGATTGCTTACAGCATGAGCGACATATTTATCCAGCGCATGGACGTGTGCAAGAAAAAGGAAGAAGTTGACAAGATTCAGACTGAAATGATCATGAGCTATACAAAAGCAATGCAGGACAACCGCAGCAAAGGTATCTATTCCAAGCAGATTGTCAAATGTGTCGACTATATTCAGGCAAACCTGCAACAGGAGCTTCGCTTAGAAAGCATCGCAGAATACCTGAATATGAATCCGACGTATCTGTCCCGTTTGTTCAAAAAGGAAATGGATGTGTCCATCTCCGCTTACATCAAGACCGAGCGTTTGAAAACTGCGGCACATCTGCTGCAATATAGCAATTATTCCATCTCTGAAATTTCAGAATACTTAAACTTCTCCTCCCAGAGCCATTTTACAAGCTCTTTCCAGGAGTTATATGGACTCACGCCAAAGAAGTACCGGGATTTACATACAAGTTGTGAATCTCCGGATCTGGAAGAATACGAATCGTAACAGCTATGATTGCGCAGCAATCTGTGCAACCAGATCTTCCAGATACATCCACCGGTCCATCTTCTCTGCCAGTGTCTGTTCGAGCTGCTCCTGCTCTTCATAGAGTCGTTGCAGTTCGGCAGAATTACTGGCATTTTTTTCCATTGCAGACTTATTGTCTTCAAGCTTCTGCTCCAATGCAGCAATATCGTCTTCAATCGTATCGTATTCCCGCTGTTCCTGATACGAAAGCTTCAGTTTCTTCGTACGTGGTTTTTCTTTCCGGTTATCCGATTTGCCGGTCTTCGGTTCCGCAGTTTCCATTTTCGTTCCATCAGATTTCTCCGCTGTCTGCTGTTCATACAGAACCCGTGTCTCATAATCGGTATAACCACCCTCGCTCTGCCAGAGTGTTCCGTCCGGGCGGAATGCGAAGATGCGGCGTACTACACGATCTAAGAAATAGCGGTCATGGCTGACTGCAACAACGATCCCCTGGAACGAATCCAGATAATCTTCCAATATCGTGAGTGTCGTGATGTCCAGGTCATTCGTCGGTTCATCCAATATAAGAACATTCGGTGCCGACATCAAGACCTTACACAGATACAATCTTCTACGCTCACCACCGGATAATTTCCCGATCAGACCATACTGATCTTCTCCGCGGAACAAGAACCGTTCCAACAGTCTTGCCGCAGTAATCTTACCCTCGTCTGTTTCTACGTATTCCGCCACGTCGCGGATATAATCGATCACACGCTGATTCGGATCCATGTCCTTACCAAGCTGAATCTCCTGCGCAAAATATCCAATCTTCACCGTCGGACCAATCACAACGCTTCCGCTGTCCGGTTCTAACATTCCCTGCATGATCTTAAGCAGCGTACTTTTGCCGCAGCCATTGCGACCGACGATTCCAATCCGGTCGTCTTTTAGGAAATGGTATGTAAAGTCATGAATGATTGTCTGTCCGCCAAAGCTTTTTTCAATATGGTCGAGCTCCACAGTCGTCCGTCCAAGCCGTGAAGAAACGGAGCCGATCTCCACCTGTGCGTCTTTCACCGGAGCGGATTTGCCTTTCATCTCCTCGTAGCGTTCCAGCCTCGCCTTCTGTTTGGTTGAACGTGCTCTTGCACCACGCTTCACCCATTCGAGTTCCACGCGAAGAATCGACTGCCGCTTCCGTTCCTGTGCATCTAAGATGTCCTCACGAAGTGTCTTTCCCTCCAGAAATCCGGAATAGTTTGTCGCGTACGAATAGATCTGTCCTTTATCCACTTCGATGATCCGGTTCGCCACGCTGTCAAGGAAATAGCGATCGTGAGTTACCATGATAATCGAGCCTTTGTATGCACGCAGTTCGCTCTCTAACCAGGTTGACATCTCGCTGTCCAGATGGTTTGTCGGCTCATCCAAGAGTAATATATCTGCTTTTGCAAGCAACGCAGACACGAGTGCCAGTCTTTTTCGCTGTCCTCCGGATAAGTGTCCGCATGTCTCTTCAAAATCTGTGATGCCAAGCTTCGTCATCATCGTCTTTGCTTCGCTCTCTATCGTCCAGTGATTTTCTTCTGTAACGTGTCCACGCACGACTGCCTGCAGCACGGTATCTGTCGCTTCAAATTCCGGTGTCTGTGGCAGATATTGTACTGTATAGTGATTCGCCAGTATCACGTTTCCGGAATCCGGGTTCTCTATGCCTGCAATGATTTTCAGAAGGGTTGATTTGCCCGTGCCATTGATTCCGATGATTCCAGCTTTTTCACCTTCCTGTAAAAAGAAGGACGCTTTATCAAAGAGCTTGCGCTCGCCATATGCTTTTGTGATTTCATCGACGGTTACGATGTTCATGTGATTGCTCCTATTTTCTATTCGTCTAGGGATTTGGGGATGATTGCCATTCTTCGCAGACACGCTTCCGCTCGGTTCATCACGCAGTGGTACTTAATGAACGACAAACAAGTTTGCCGTTCATTAAGTACCAGCGTGCTTCAACGGTCTGCTTAAGAATTGGCAATCGTGTCCAAATCCATATACATTTTTGATGGGATATCTACGACCTTATCCCTATATAATCTCATTCGTAGTCAGGCAAATTCAGTAACTTTAGACTCAAGTCTATTAGTTCCTGCCTTCCGGATGAATTCATAATCCGCACCTTGCCTTTGTGGTCGTCAGTGCGCAGCAGGCCTTGTACTTTGAGGCGGCGCATGAGTTCGCGGGAGGTTCCAAGGCTGCCATCGATCAGATGGATGTCACGGTCCCCAAGGAAATGGCGGAGTTCTTTTTTCAGGAACGGATAGTGTGTACATCCAAGAACGATGGATTCTGTGTCGTCGGTCAGGACAGGGGATAGCTTCTCTGCGAAATAGTCGTCTAATTCCTGTCCGTCCAGATCGCCATGCTCGACGAATTCCATCAGTCCGTCACACTGGACGGGAACGATGTCTGCCTGCTCCCGATACTTTGCCAAAAGGTTCTGAAACTTCTCCTGTTTGAGTGTCATCGGAGTTGCCATCACCAGGATTCTTCCACCATGGCTTTCGGTCACTGCCGGTTTCACGGCCGGTTCGATTCCCACGATTGGAAGCTCCGGATATGTATTTCGTAACAGGCGCACGGCTGCACTTGTCGCTGTGTTGCAGGCAACTGCTAATCCTTTGATTCCCATATCCAGCAGTTTTTCTACCACTGCAAATGTCAAATCCCGGATTTCCGCCTGTGGCTTTACACCATAGGGTGCATGCAGGGAATCTCCATAATATATAAAATCTTCCTTCGGCATCAATTTTATGGCTTCGCGCAGGACGCTTAATCCACCAAGCCCTGAATCCATAAATCCGATGGGGAGTTTTTGTTTTTCCTGTAATCTGTCTGTTTCTGACATGTTATAACCTTCTTGTCATATTTAATGTTTCGACATGAAGCGTGATGGTTTACGCACGCTTTATTCATATGCATTGCCATGCCCATTCTACCACAGATACCTATACTTGTACAAACGAAAAATCGCAAGGCATATATGGATCAGTCCTTACACCTTGCGATTTTATCAATATTTGCAGGCAATGAGCTTCTGAGTCAAAAGATATAGCTTACGTTGATTGCCCTAAAATGTACAATTGCTTTTTATTTGGTTGTATCCGTGCTGCGGATCTTATCCCTTACCGGGAATATCATGGATGGCGATACCGAAAGCTCATCAATTCCCATCTTCAGGAAGGTTTCTGTGAGAGTTGTATCGGCTCCAAGCTCGCCGCAGATTCCGACCCAGCAGCCTTCCTTATGTCCATTGTCGATCACCATCTGAATCATACGTAAGATTGCAGGATGGTGGGAATCGTAGAAATCATCCAGTTTCGGATTCTGACGGTCAATCGCCAGCGTATACTGTGTCAGATCGTTCGTTCCGATGCTGAAGAAATCAACTTCTTTCGCAAGCTCTGCACTCATCATAACTGCGGCCGGTGTCTCGATCATGATACCCTGCTCGACATCTCCATACGGAAGTCCCTGTGCATCTAACTCGGCTTTCACTTCATCCACGATTGCATGAATCTTCTGCACCTCTGCCACGGAAATGATCATCGGATACATGACACCGATATTTCCATAATAGCTTGCACGGAAGATCGCGCGAAGCTGTGTCTTGAAGATTTCCGGCTGTGTCAGGCAGATACGGATTGCACGATAGCCCATTGCCGGGTTATCTTCCTTATCCAGATTGAAATAATCCACCTGCTTATCTGCACCGATATCCAGTGTACGGATAATGACTTTCTTGCCTGCCATATTCTCCGCAACTGTTTTATATGCCTGAAACTGTTCTTCTTCTGTTGGAAATGTATTGCTCTCTAAATACAGGAACTCGCTTCGGAAAAGTCCGATGCCCTCTGCATCATTCTGCAGGGCAGATGCCACATCCGCAACACCACCGATGTTCGCGTACAGCTTGATTTTCTTTCCATCGAGTGTGATATTTTCCTTGCCCTTCAGTTCCTGCAGCAAGCGTTTCTTCTCTTCGGCTTCCTGCTTCTTACTCTCGTATTCTTTCACAACATCATCGGTTGGCTCTACATAGACACTGCCATTGTAACCATCGACAATTGCGAATTTGCCGTCGACATTTTCCTCGAATTTAACACCGATCAGTGCCGGAATATTCATCGTCCGCGCCAGAATCGCTGTATGGGAATTCGTTGAACCATGTCTTGTCACAAACGCAAGCACCTTCGACTTGTCAAGCTGCACCGTCTCACTCGGTGCCAGATCATCTGCCAGCAGAATCACCGGTTCGTCACCATCTAATACACTATCTTTCTTTCCCTGCAGAATCTTCACAACGCGATTGGAAATATCTTTTACATCCGCGGCACGTGCTTTCATATAATCATCGTCCATCGCCGCGAACATGTTCGAGAAATTATCACCTGTCGTTGCAACCGCATACTCGGCATTGATTCCCTGATTCTCGATCATGTGTGTGATTGCTTCCACATAATCAAGATCATCCAACATCATCTGATGTACATCAAATATCATCGCATTGACTTCTCCGACTTCCACCAGTGCTTTTTCGTAGAGTGCCTGTAACTGCTCCTTTGCGGTTTCCTTTGCCTCTTCAAATCGTTTTACTTCTGCGGCTGTGTCCTCGATCTTTACACGTTTGACAGTACTTTCATCCTTGTTATATACGGAGATCCGACCGATTGCAATTCCGCCAAATACACTTTTTCCTTTTAATTCCTGCATACTCTCACCCGGCTGTATAAGACCTTCCCTTTCTTCGTACATCAATTACAGATTCTCGTTCATAAATGCGGAGAGTGCTGCGATTGCCTCATCTTCCTGTTCACCGTCTGCCTGCAGGATCACTTCCTGTCCCTGCTTTGCGCCAAGGCTCATAACGCCCATGATACGCTTTGCGTCAACGCTTCTTCCGTCCTTTGCGATCGTTACCTTGCAAGGATAAGCGGCTGCGAGCTTTACAAGCTGTCCGGCTGGTCTTGCGTGGATTCCCTGTGCATCTGTGATTACATAACTAAACTCTCTCATAATTTTATTCTCCTTTTCTTTTATGGTTATTCCAACATCTATGTTTTCTTTTCGAGTTGCGTATACTACACATTCTACGCAGACGCGCTCTCGCTCACTTCCACACGCAGCGGACACTAAATTCACGTCAAACACGTTTGCCGTTCATTAAGTGCCGGCGTGTTCCAATGGTCTGCTTTAGAATTGTGTAGTGTCCCGCAACTCTATCAACAATATTAGATTTTACAATCATATATAAAAATCATATGATATAAAATTCTTCGGTCGTGTGACCTTATATTATGCAACTACTTTCTTCTTTAATACTCCGAGCAGGAGTGCGGAAATGATACTTCCGACTACCAGTGCGAGAAGATACATTGCGGCGTGTCCAACAACCGGGAATACGAAGATTCCACCGTGAGGCGCCATCAGTGTACAGTTAAACGCTGCGGAAAGTCCACCAGCGACACCTGCACCAACCACACATGCCGGAATGACATGTAACGGATCGGCTGCGGCGAATGGGATTGCACCCTCTGTGATGAAGGAAAGTCCCATAACGAAGTTTGTAGGACCTGCCTTGCGTTCCTGCTCTGTAAACTTGTTCTTGAACAATAAGGATGCGATTGCAATTGCGATTGGAGGAACCATACCTCCGATCATAACCGCTGCCATGATATCATAATTTCCGGCTGCAATCTGCGCGGTACCGAATACATACGCTGCCTTGTTGACCGGGCCACCCATATCGACTGCCATCATCGCGCCGAGCAATGCTCCAAGCAGGATAATATTTGCGCCACTCATGTTCTTCAAGCCATTGTTCAAAGCTGTATTGATAAATCCGACAACCGGTTCAATCACATACACCATACCTGCTCCGGTAATCAGCAATCCAAAGACCGGGATCAGCAGGATCGGCACCATTCCTTCCAGTGCAGAAGGAAGCTTCGAGAAAATCTTCTTCAGCAGCAATACAACATAGCCTGCTATAAATCCGGCAGCCAGTGCGCCGAGGAATCCGGACTTTCCATTTGCTGCAATGGCACCACCTAAGAAGCCAAGTGCAAGTCCCGGACGGTCCGCGATACTCATTGCGATAAATCCGGCGAGGATCGGCAGCATAAAACTAAATGCCACGCCACCAACCTGAGCCTTCAAGAAATAAGCAACCGGCGTCAATGTGCCGAAGTTACTCTTTACATCCGCAACAGAACCATACTTGTCAATCAGATACTGCGGAACGTGGTTTAAGTCAACGAGCAATCCATCAATCAGGAATGCAAGCGCGATCAGAATACCACCGCCAACGACAAATGGTAACATATGCGATACACCGTTCATCAGATGCTTATAAATCTGGTGTCCGACACTTTCTTTGCCCTCGGTCTCTTTGCTTTCGGCTGCATCACCGCCTGCTTCATAGACAGCTGCTTTGCCTTCGGCTGCTCGTGTCAGTAATTGTTCTGCCTTATTGATACCATCTGCCACCTTGCAGATGATCACCTTCTTGCCGTGGAAACGATCCATCGGCACCTGCGTATCTGCAGCTACGATGATCGCATCTGCTTCTTTGATTTCTTCTGCAGTCAATACATTCTTGGCTCCGCCGGAACCTCTGGTTTCTACCTTGATTGCGTAGCCCAGCTCCTTTGCTTTCTTCTCCAATGCTTCGGCAGCCATATAAGTATGTGCGATTCCGGTCGGGCATCCCGTTACTGCTAAAATCTTCTTTGTTGCTTCTGAGATAGTCGGAATCTCTTCCTGCTTGGCATCACCATTTTCCGCCTTGTCAATGATACTTAAGAATTCATCTACTGTCTTCGCGGATTTCAATGCGTTCGTGAAATCCCCGTCCATAAGAAGCACGGATAATTTGCTCAGTACATCGAGATGTACATTGTCTGCGGTATCCGGTGCTGCGATCAGGAACAGCAGATGTACCGGTTCGCCGTCTAACGAGTCGAAATCCACGCCATCCGGGATTACCATCGCTGCAAGCCCTGCCTGCTTCACGGCTGCTGACTTACAATGTGGAATCGCGATTCCTTCTCCGATTCCGGTTGTTCCTTCTTCCTCTCGTGCATACACACCTTTCTTGTATGTTTCCACGTCGGCAATCTTGCCACTTTCTGCCATCAAAGCAACTGCACGATCCAGTGTCTCTTTCTTTGAGTTTACCTTCGCACCAAGGTAAATGCTCTTCTTGTCTAACAAATCTGTAATTCGCATATGCAACCCCTCCTTTATCATTTTTTGCCAAAGGTCTTCACGTACAAGCCTTCGACTTCTTCCTTCGTTGCAAGCTCTTCCGAAAATGCACTCGCACTTCCGGTACATACACCCATTTCAAATGCATTTTTATACGCATCTGCTCCGCCATCTGTAATCAGATATCCGGCAATAAATCCGGCTACCATCGAATCTCCGGCACCCACGGAATTTTTCACTGTGCCCTTTGGAGCCTCTGCCCGGTACTCACTTCCGTCCTCTGCAAGTAATACCGCGCCGTCACCCGCCATGGATACGAGCACATTCCGCGCGCCCTGTTCCTGCAGCTTCTTCGCATATTTGCATACATCGTCTTTGTCTTTGATCTCCACACCGAAGATCTCGCCGAGTTCGAAATTATTCGGTTTGATCATAAACGGCTTATATGGAAGCACATTCACCAGAAGATCTCTTGTCGCATCTACGACGATCTTCAACTTCTTGTCCTGCAGACGTTTCATGATATCCATATACGCAGACTGCGGCATGCTCTCCGGAATCGAACCTGCCAGAACAAGGATATCGCCCTCCTGCAAGGTCTCTAACTTCTGGTATAACAACTCCAATGCATCTGCGGAAATCTTCGGTCCCTGTCCGTTAATCTCGGTTTCCTCCTTCGCGCGGATCTTGACATTGATTCGTGTCATGCCTGCATCTAACTCAATAAAATCGCTTTCCACACCTTTTGCCTTCAGCATGGATTTCAAAACCTCTCCGGTAAATCCGGCCGTAAATCCAAGTGCCTGATTCTCAAATCCAAGATTCTTCAATACCATGGATACATTGATTCCTTTTCCACCCGGCAGAATCTTCTCGCCACTGGTACGGTTGACATATCCAAGGTTCACACAATCCAGATCCTGCACATAGTCGAGAGAGGGATTAAATGAAACAGTATAAATCATACTCTCACCTCCGTGATATTCTTCATTCCTCTGTACTCATTATTTTCAATCTTCGTTGTAATTATCCTTGCAGACTTGAATTCCGCAAAACTTATCGAACAAATCTCGCCGAATTTGCTGCTGTCACACAGCACATAGCGCTCCTTCGTCTTCTGCATGGATTTCTTCTTCACCATTGCTTCTTTGACATCCGGTGTTGTAAATCCGTTGCCCTTCGTCACACCGTTCGCACCCCAGAAGCCTTTCGTGAAGTTATATTTATCCAGAGAAATAATTGCTTCTTCTCCAACGATTGCTTCTGTGACCGGCTTAAACTCACCGCCAAGGATATATGTCGTATAGCCTTTCTGTGACAAATGCTTTGCATGTGCAAATGAGTTTGTGACGAATATCACATTCTTCGCTGTGATATAGTCGATCATCAGCTCGGTTGTCGTTCCGGCATCCATATACACCACATCCTGATCCTCGATCAATGCTGCCGCATATCTGGCAATCTCAATCTTTTCTTCCCGGTTGATCTCCTTGCGGTATTCCACCGCATCGTCCTTCACATGAAAACTTCCTCCGATTGCCATCGCACCGCCATGTACCTTCACCAGTCTGCCTTCCTTATCCAGTGCATTCAAATCCCGCCGGATCGTGGACTCGGAAATATCAAGAAGCTGCATCAGTTCCTGTACGGAAACGCTGTGTCTTTGTTCTACCGCTGCAAGTATCGCCTGCTGTCTTTCTTCTCCTAACATGTTTCTCCTTTCCGTCAAAATCATTCATTTTATTCCAGTTTCGTTCAACTTTTCTATATGATAACGCCAATTTCAGTCATTGTCAATCATTTTCTTTCATTTTTCAGTTACATTTTCAGTCAAATTCCGTCAAAAGTCACATACCATGTAATATGCCCAAATTACCGGCATAAAAAACAGGACAGCTGACTGTAAATCAACTATCCTGCACCCATTTCACACTATATTCATACTATATTATTCCGCCATCTGTGTCTGAAACAGCGTATCGATCTCTTCTTTCGTTGCAAGCTCCTCAGAAAATGCACTGGCACTTCCGGCACAGATACCAAGCTTCAACGCATACTCATAATCGTCACGCTCGATATAACCTGCAAGGAATCCGGCAAGCATCGAATCACCGGCGCCGACAGAGTTCTTCACCTGTCCTTTCGGGGCGGCTGCACGGATCACTCTGCCATCCTCTGTCACGAGGACTGCACCCTGATACGACATGGAGACGAGCACATTTCTCGCACCACGCTCCTGCAGCTGCTTCGCATACATCTCTGCCTGATCCATCGTTGTTACTTCCACGCCGAACAGATTTCCAAGCTCTGTACGGTTTGGCTTGATCAAAAACGGATGATACGGAAGAACATTCGTAAGCAGTTCTCCGGTCGCATCCACGATAATCTTGTTGTTATTATATTGCAGCATCTGCATGATATCCATGTACGTCGTCTTGGACATGCAGTCCGGCAGACTGCCTGCAAGTACCAGATAATCATCCTGATCCAGATAGCCAAGCTTCTCATAAAGCTCTGCGATATCCTCGCTCTTGATCGCCGGTCCCTGTCCGTTGACCTCTGTCTCATCGCCGCAGCGCATCTTGACATTGATACGCGTCAGTCCATTTGCAATATCAATAAAATCCGCATTCATATCCCGCTGCATCAACAACGCTTTCAAAGCTTCCCCGGTAAATCCTGATGTAAAACAGATCGCACGGTTATCGATACCGAGATTCTGCAGTACGATTGATACGTTGATGCCCTTGCCGCCCGGCAGAATCTTCTCACCTGTCGTACGATTCACCTGGTTACGTTCGAATTCCGTCAAATCCAGAATATAATCCAGCGACGGGTTAAATGTTACTGTATATATCATATTTTTCCCTTTCTCTCTATGAGTCAATCCCGAACCAATACATTAATTTTATAATACCCTATTCCCCTCGTGATTGTAAATGTTTTTTTATCTATACATTCCGGGAATTCATATACGCTTTTGTTACTCCTTTACGGACAATATAATTACCATCACTAAAATACATGCCATACCCACCAGATCCATGGTCGTCATGACCGATCCAAGCCACAACACGGAAAAAAGTGTTGCCGAAACCGGCTCCACACTGGAGATCATGCTGGCACGTACCGGACCGATGTCATGTACTCCCTGCAGGAATAATAAAAACGACATCATCGTTCCGATCAGAACCATCGCCGCAACTGCTAATACTCCATGAAAATCGAGATGCACCGGAATCGTCCATACCTTGACGATACAGCTATATGCCACTCCGCAGATCAGCATACCGTAGCCGACAACCGGCTGGCTGCCCCATTTTTTGAGCATCCGCTCCGGAAGCAGGGTATACATGCAGAATCCAAACGCCGCAAGCAATCCCCACTTCAGTCCCTCTTTCGAGATGCTCATCTGATGAATATTCCCATGCGTTGCGATAAGAAATGTACCGCCAACCGCCAGAAGCACCGCCACAATCTCCCGGAACTTCGGTGGACGCAGTCTGCGCACACAGGATATGATCAGCACCATCACAGGTGCCAGATACTGCAATGCCGTTGCAATCCCGGCATTCGTATGATGAATGGCTTCGAGATATGCATACTGGCACAAGCCCACACCGAATATCGCAAACAGGATAATCCCGAAGAAATCCCGGGTGGACTTGAATATATCAAATGCCGCTTTCCGTTCGCGGATAATATATGCAATTGTAAGGATTACACCTGTCACAAGCATGCGCATGCACGAAAGCCATGCCGTGTTGATGTTATAGTGCGAAAACAAAAACTGTCCGCAGGCACCCGAAAAGCCCCACGAGATCGCACCGACCAACACGCACAGCACACCGCGCAACTGGTTGCCATGTGTACCCTCATCGTAATTTTTCCGTTTACTCATTGCTGGTTCACCAGAACGGCTTTGATCTCATCCACATTCGCATATCCGTTTTTCTCCATGATATACTTCAAAGCCTCCTGTATATCCTCCTCTGTCAGAATAATCTGCTTGCTCTCCTCTGTGACGACCGTACAGCCGCCCTTCATATCACAGCATCTGCCACTACAATTATTCTTCTGTATATTTTTCCGGCTGATCGCGCCGATTTCTTCGAGCGTATTGATCATGCGGTACACGGTCGCAATTCCAATGCTGTTGTCCCGCTTATGCGCCAGAAAATAAACTTCCTTACAGCAGGTATATTCTTCGTTCGCAATAATATCGACGATCAGCTTGCGCTGCTCTGTCAGACGATATCCATGTTCCTTAAGTGACGCAAGAATCTCTTCCTTACTGCTTGCTACCTGTCCGATTGGTTCCTGATCGTTCATTCTGTCACCTCTTCCATCTTCTTCCTTTTTAATCCTCTAACAACAATCCGATACAAGACGATTGATGCACTCGTTCCGATCGTCCACCCGACCGGCCATGCGAGCCAGATTCCGGTACTGCCCCATTCCTTCGAGAAAAGCGCGGCTAAAATCACGCGCAGAAACAGATCCAGAAATGTTGTAACCATAAACTGCTTCATTGCTCCAACGCCCCGCAGGACACCGTCCGTAATCAGCTTGATCGACACCACAAAATAAAATGGTGCTAAAATATGTAAAAATTCAACGCCAACCTTCTTCGCCTCGGCACTGTTTGCATCCATGAAAAGCTGCACCAGACTGCCGCTGCACGTAAGATACAATATTACAACCGGCACGCAGGTAAGAAAAATCAGCTTCAATGCTGCCTTGCAGCCCTGACTGATCCGCTCGATCTTCTGTGCACCGAGATTCTGTGCTGCAAAATTCGAGACACCATTTCCAAGCATCGTAAATGTCGTGATGACCATGTTATTGAGCTTCACGGCTGCCGCATATCCCGCGATCACGTCCGAGCCAAAGCTGTTGATGATACTCTGGATAATGATATTTCCGATCGACACAAAGCCCTGCTGCAGGGTACTTGGTATCGCGATCTTCAGCATCTTACCGAAGATTTCTCCAGAAAATACCGGCACCTTCTGATGTCCTTCGTGCTCGTCCCTGATCTTCCGCAGTCGAAGCAGCACAACGATCACAGACAGGATACAGCTCACGCCCTGACAGATGAATGTTGCCCACGCGACACCAGCGACACCCATATGAAAGCTTTTTACAAACAGGATATCTACAAACACGTTCGATACCGATGAAAAAGCTAAGAATATAAACGGTGTTTTCGAATCTCCGAGTGCCGAGAATATACCGGTTGCAATGTTATAGAAGAACAAAAATACAAGTCCTCCGGTATACACGTCCAAATACAGCTTGGAATCTGCAAATATATCTGCCGGCGTGTGTATCAGATGCAGCAATGCGCCGCCTGCAAAAAGTCCGGTCAGTGTCAGAATCAGACACAGCACCGCCGAATATATAAATGTCGTATAGACGGTCGTCTTCATCTTCCGGTAATTCTTCGCCCCGAAAAACTGCGCCGCAATGACGGAACACCCCATATTGCAGCCAAATGCAAACGCCATATAAATCAATGTAATCTCATAAGAATTTCCCACGGCTGCAAGTGCATTTTTACCAACATATTTTCCCGCGACCAGACTGTCTGCAATATTATATAGCTGCTGGAAAATGACGCTTCCAAGTAACGGAATGCAATACCTCCACAATACACGCTCCGGTTTCCCTACTGTTAAATCCTTATTCATCGTTGCCGCACCGTATGTCCGGTACGCCTCGCCTCCTTTTTACTCTGTTTCCGAATCATGGCAAACCAGTTTATCTATCTACAAAACTACATCCGCTATGAGATAATTTTGTATATACGTCTGGATGAGTTTCCATAATATATGATGTATTGAAACTAAGAAGTACTAGATGTTCTGATTTATGTGTTTCTACCGCACGCAACCGCCGTCAATTCGCCATCCATGGCTCAATGACGGCTTGTTTGAACATCGTGTTCAAACATTGCTGATGTCACGCAGAACATCAAGAACTTCTAAGTTCCAAACATATATATATTATGGAAACTCAATCCTGACATATATATACAAAAATTATCTCATCGCTCATACCTATAATATTGTATCAGAAGGTTGCCATGATTCCATAAACACTCATCTTATATGATGCCTGGCTTATCTAATGTTCCTTGTATGCTCCAAGTATCTTAATATCGTTATACACTTGGATTTGTCTCAGTGTCTCGACAACAACTTCGAGCCGCTCGGTCAGGCAGTCGATCTCGATGTAGAAGTTGTAGGTTCCCATCGATTGTTTTGTCGGACGGGACATGATTGAGATCAAGTTGATGCGTTTGTCATAGAACCGGCGCAGGATATCGAACAGGATTCCGGGCCGGTCGGTGGCAGGCATGATATAGACCGGGATTCGTACTTTCTCCCGTGTAAGCTCCGCGGCTTTCTCTGTGCCATCCGCATCTGCATCCAACCCTTTCTCGTTACTTACAAGCTCTTCTAACTGCTTTTCAAGATCCGGATTTTCCACGTCTAACACGCCCTTGCGCAGGATGATAAAACGGGTATGATTGCCTTTTGCATCTGTCACATCTTCTGCAAGCACGCGCACATCGTCTGCCTGTATCACATGATGTGGTACAATTGCCGCTGTTCCTGGTTCATCCTGTATCTTGTAATAAGATTCCATGTTGCTGTTCGTCGTTACAATCTCTGCGTCATGCAGGGTATGCAGGAACTGTCTGCACTGCCCATTCGTCTTGAACTGCACGTAAATCTTCCTGATGTCTTCAATCTTTTCTGTATTGGCAAGCAGGGAAAACTGGACTGCTACCTGATTTTCATCGACGATATAGACGTTTTTCTCCAGCAACAGGTCAAGTGTCCGCTGCACATAGCCATCCAGCATATTTTCTACCGGAACAACCGCATACTCACACGCTTCGTTCGTACAGAGCTGTTCGAACACATCGTCAATCGTCGGACAATAAAGCGGTTCTAATGATTTCCCGTGTACTGCCTCATATTTTTTATTATATTCTTCATAGGACTTATCACAAAATGTCCCTTTCGGTCCTAATACTGCTATCATGTAGATGTCTCCTCCCGAACGTGCATTCCCAATCTGCTGATTCACTTGCGAATCCGGCTGATTGCTTCATCTGTGCACGCATTATATCCACTCGAAATTTCCACCGGTAATGGCAAGACTGAGTAATGCGTCCATCTTCTCGACATCCTCGCCCTCCAATACCTGTATCAGCTTTGCGGTGTCTTCAGCCACCTGCATAGCCTCATCCGGTCCGATCTCCGGATCAAATTCTGCCTCACAGTATGGACAGTTGATATGCTCCATCGTCTGCAGAGACAGGAATTTCTCTCCACAGCTTTCACATTCATAATACCCACAACGGGTTGTTCCTTCCGGTACATAATACATATGCTGACTTTACTCCTTTACATCTATCTCTTTCATGGGATTCCTTATTCTGCATCATCGGAATCTCCCGTATCCTCCAATTTAGTTTCACCCTTCAGGTCATTCAGGTTTGTCGCTGGGAAGATGTCTGCCACATCATTGATTGCGATATACGCATACGGATCAATGCTATGTACCAGATTCCGCATCTTGCCGACCTGAAACCGGTTCACAATGAAATACACCAGCGTGCGGTCGGTATTCGAATAATATCCTTTCGCATCAATCGTTGTGATACCGTTTTCAAATGCGGCGGAAAGTGCCTCGCACACATGCTTTGGATGTTCTGTCACGATAAAGGCTGCCTTGGAACGATCGAAGCCCTCCACGAAGAAGTCAATCGTTTTCGATGCCGCCGCATAGGTCACAACCGAGTAAAGCGGCAGAATCCAGCTGTCAAGCACGATTCCACATATGATGTACAAGATTACATTGTACGCCATTACGAACGAGCCGAGACTTAACCCAAGCTTCTTCGCGAACATCACACCTATGATGTCGATACCATCCATTGCACCGCCAAACCGTACCGCAAGTCCGCTTCCGCAGCCGGAGATAATACCTCCGAAGATTGCACACAGAAACAAATCACTTCCGGCAAGCGGGGATACGATCGTCACATCCACCGGCAGAATATCTGTGATGATCCACGCAACAATGGAATAGATCAAAACCGCATAAATCGCATAAATTGTAAATACCACGCCCTCGCGCTTTAACCCAAGTAAGAAGATTGGAATATTTAAGAGAATCAAAACCAGGGAAAGACTGATCCATTTCGGTGTGAGCTGGGACACCAGCATAGCAGTTCCCGAGATACCGCTATCATACAGTTTGACAGGAGCTAAAAATATAACAACGCCAAACGCATTGACGATTCCCGCAACCGTCAGGAGCAAAAAGTTCTTGATACTGAGCATGCCACATACTTTCCTGATTTTTTCCATTCGCAATCCTCCTGCTATAATATGTATCGCCCCCTCACATTCGTTCGGCGGCAGGTCGTCGGAAACATCCTAAATCATTCACTCCGTTCATGATGTTTCCTCCTAATTTTTAATTTTACCTACAAGTTCTCGATCTGTTCCCGAAATGGGCGAAACGCAGATGGTAATGCATACGTCTCGTCCAGACTCTCCTTTGTTACCCACTTCCATTTTTTATTTGTTTTCCGACATCGGATATAATACGCTGTCATATGCCATTCCACATGGCTGAATATATGTGTATAGCTTGTCTGCATCAGAAGGTCCACCGGTTCTGTCTGCCATCCGGTTACCCGTGTTACCGCCTCCTGCTTGTCAAGCTTTGCATCCACATTCGGGAATTCCCACATGCCTGCCAGAAGTCCGCTTGCGCTGCGCTTATGCAGTGCCACGGTATCCTCCGTAAGCAGGACAAATACCGTCTTATCCACAATCTTTCGTTTCTTCTTCTCACTGCGGACGGGCAGATTTCTCCAGATGTCCCGCTTCCGTGCCTGACAGATCTCCGCTACCGGGCATACGTTACACCGCGGTGCACCATTTGGCACACAGACAGTCGCGCCAAGCTCCATCAGTGCCTGCGTCGCGATTCCCGGATTCTTCTGCGGATACGTCTCCTGCAGTTTCCTCGTGATACGCTTCTTCGTTGTCTGCAGATCAATGTTTGCATCATCTGCCAGAAGCCTGCTATACACGCGCAATACATTTCCATCCACCGCCGGTGTCGGTGCATCAAAGCAGATCGACGCAATTGCGCCTGCCGTGTAATCGCCGATGCCGGATAAACTCCGGATCTGCGCATATTCCGACGGAAAAACACCTGTATAATCCGCACAGATTGTCTGTGCCGCCTTCTGCAGATTGCGCACACGGTTATAATATCCAAGTCCTTCCCAGAGCTTTAAGATTTGTTCCTCCGGTGCCTCCGCCAGATCTGCAATCGTCGGAAGTGCCGTAAGAAATCGCCGGTAATATTCCTTGACTGCCTCCACACGCGTCTGCTGCAGCATGATCTCTGACAGCCACACATGGTACGGCTCCTTATCCTGTCTCCACGGAAGTTCACGTTTATGTGCTTCATACCACGGGATGAGTGCCTCAAACATGGCAATAAGCACCTGTTCCTCTGTCCTCATTAAAAATCAAGCTTGATGAAACTATCGTCGTCACGATTTGCAAGCTTACGTCCTTCCATTGTCTTGATCGCCAGATCAATCTGTTCGATCATGGAATCCGTGATATTCGTTTTCTCCCCGTAATTCAGGTAATTCAGGATTGTCAACATCTCGGATTCACTATCTGTAAAATACCCGGTGCCTTCCTGCTGCATATCGCCCACATTCTTGACGAGCTCCAGCATCTTGTTCGGCAGCGTTCTGTAATCCCATGGCTTTGATTCGATATCACCTAACATCGTCTTATTCCTTTCCATTCCAACAATATGTACAAAGCTTCTCCGGCTCGATTCCAACAGCCTCAAGCATATCATCTAAGCGGTGGAACCGGAGCGAAGTGAATTTCAGTTTCTCGCAGATCTTGTCAACCATCTTCTGGTATTTCTCAGATGTGTAATCTGCGTACTCCTGCAAGACTTCATCGCTGACATCCCCGCCCTCTAACTCTGCGATAACATTTCTTGTGATCAGCTCCATCTCAGAGTTTGAACGGGAGAAGTTTAAGTATTTACATCCGTATACAAGCGGTGGGCACGCCGGACGAATATGCACTTCCTTCGCACCACTCTCAAACAAATATTCTGTCGTCTCGCGAAGCTGTGTACCACGCACGATGGAATCATCGATCAGCAGCAGGCTCTTATCCCGGATCAGCTCCTCGATCGGGATCAGCTTCATCTTCGCGATCAGATTACGCTTACTCTGAATCGTTGGCATGAACGAACGTGGCCATGTCGGCGTGTATTTGATAAATGGTCTGGAAAATGGAATACCAGACTCATTTGCATATCCAACTGCATGTGCCGTACCGGAATCTGGAACACCCGCAACGATATCCGGCTTGACATTATCCCGTCTTGCAAGAAGCTGCCCACAGCGATACCGCATCTCCTCGACATTCACACCCTCGTAAGTCGAAGATGGATATCCATAGTAGATCCAGAGGAAGGTACAGATCTTCATCTCTTTACCCGGCAGAACCAAAGTCTTCAATGCATCGCTCGTCATCACGGCAACCTCGCCCGGTCCAAGCTCCCGGTAAGTCGAATAACCCAGATTCAAGAACGCAAAGCTCTCGAAGGTTGCACAGAATGCGCCATCCTTCTTACCAACGATGATCGGTGTTCTGCCATATTTATCTCTTGCAAGGTAAACTCCCTTCGGTGTCAGTATCAGCATGGACATCGAGCCCTCGATAATCTCCTGTGCATAGCGGATACCATCGATGAAATTATCCTTCTGATCGATAATCGCAGCGACAAGCTCTGTTGCATTGATCTCTCCATTGCTCATCTCAAAGAAATGTGTTCTTCCCTGCAAAATTGTATCAATGATCTCCTGTGCATTGTTGATCTTACCAACGGTTGTAATTGCAAACGTACCGTGATGCGAACGCACTAAGATCGGCTGTGCCTCATAGTCTGAAATACATCCGATTCCGAAGTTACCTTTCATGGTATTTGCTTCTTTATCAAACTTTGTCCGAAATGGTGCATTGTCAATCTTATGGATTGCCTTCTCAAACCCATGCTCCTCACTATACACTGCCATACCTGCACGTCTTGTTCCAAGATGGGAATGATAATCTGTTCCAAAAAACAAATCAAATACACAATCCTCTTTTGACGCAACTCCAAAAAAACCGCCCATGACTGTACCTTTCCACTTTCGTGGCCTTTCCCTATATGCTTTTTATTTTTGAACATATTTTTACCACATAACATTATAACAACAATATTGCGGTTTTGAAACACTTTTTTGATATCGGATGTATATTTTTGCGGAAGCGGGAAATGATAGATGTAAGAAAGTACATTTCTGTATTTTTAACGTATATGGAGGTTTGTTATGAAAGTATTAAACTGTGTGGCTCTTACAATTGCCATCATCGGTGCGATCAACTGGGGACTGATTGGTTTCTTCGACTTCAATCTTGTTTCCGGCATCTTCGGCGATGCGACCGCATTCACACGTGTCATCTATGCTTTGGTCGGTCTTTCCGGACTCTACATGATCAGTCTGTACGGAAGAGCTTGTGCAGACGCTTAAAAAGAAAATGCTGTCTGAACCGCTATGTGTCCAGACAGCAATTTTTATGCCTTATTTTTCTCTTCGAGTCTTGCAAATACTTTATCGTAACTTGCATTTCCGTAATTTAAGGACCGGTTTACACGGCTGATCGTCGCGGTCGAAGCACCTGTTTCGTTCGCAACCTCCGCATAAGTCTTTCCATCCTTCAGAAGCTTCGCAACCGCAAACCGCTGCGCAATCGACTGTACTTCCTTCACCGTACAGACATCCTCAAAAAAATCCATACATTCATCTACCGATTCCAGCGTGAGTACAGCTTCGAGAAATTCTTTTACAAATTGTGTCCGTATTGTCTTTTCCATGTCATCACCTACTCATATGAGCCATCCTATTTATTCTCTTTGTGCACCCAGACTGCCACAGCATCACGGTTTACGTAGAAATCACCGAAGCCTTCCTCGTCAATCTTAATGTTGTATTTTGCATTTCCCATCGCATCCGCGAAATGACATCCCGCAAACTGCCTGCCGATATACATATGCTTTGTGCCACCGGTTCCATCGGAGATCACAACTGCCATACCGGAATTCTTATGTTCCTCATCGCCTTCCCGTGTCCAGCCAATGCAGTTTGGATCATCGAAATAATCATGTTGTGCGCCATATGCCTGATTCTTACGAAGCTTCATCAGCTTGTCAAGTTCCCGCTTCTTCGACTTGATCTTCGCCGTCGGGATTCCCTTGTAATCGCCATAGAATACACATGGATATCCTTCCTGACGAAGCAGGATGATTGCATACGCCATCGGCTTGAACCAATCTTCTACCCACGACTCCAGTGACTGTCCCGGCTGGCTGTCATGGTTATCGACAAAGGTTACTGCCTTCATCGGATTCACCTTTGCAAGCGTACCGTCTAAGATCGTGCGCAGATCGTAATTGCCATGTGCCTTCGAACAATTATGGAAGTTGAAATGGAGCGGCACATCGAAGAGACTTAACTCGCTCTCGTTCGCATTTATGTAATCCTGTAATACATTGACATCCCAGTGCCAGTACTCGCCGACTGCAAATAAATCCTTTTCGACGTCTTCTTTCATGGCACGCAGCCAGTCCTTATAGAAATATTTGTTGATATGCTTCACTGCATCAAGCCGATATCCGTCAATGCCGGTCTGCTTGGTATACCACTTGCCCCAACGGGTAAGCTCCTCCGTTACCTCCGGATTATTAAAATCCAGATCTGCACCCATCAGGTAATCATAGTTTCCAAGCTCAGAATCCACTTCCTTGTCCCAGTCTTTTCCCGCAAACTTGAAGATGGATTTGACTGCTCTGTCCTGATCCCAGTCGATGCCATCAAAATGTGTCCAGTTCCATGTAAAATCAGAATATTTTCCTTTTCTTCCCGGAAATGTAAACTTCGTCCACGCCCCAATCGTCTTGGAATCGCCTACCATCTGATTCCGGCTGTTCGCGTTGAACTCTTCCGCAGACACCTGCTCCACCTCGTCTGCACCAATTCTATGATTCAATACGATATCTGCATATACCTGGATTTTCTTATCATGCAGTGCCTTGATCGCTGCTAAGTATTCTGCTTTCGTACCATACTTTGTCGGGACAGAGCCCTTCTGATTAAACTCACCCAGATCATACAGGTCATAGACACCATATCCGACATCTTCTTTTCCCTGTGCGCCTTTATATGCCGGCGGTAACCAGACTGCCGTCACCCCTGCGGTCTTTAATTTTGCCGCATCCTCTGCCAGTGCTTTCCAAAGGGATGCATCTGCAGGAAGATCCCACTGAAAATACTGCATCATAGTTCCATTCATACCCATGAGTTTCTACCTCCGCAATACTTTAACATTTTAAAGTATTATAACAAATGGTTTGGATTCCGTAAAGTTTATTTTCCTATTTCTAACGGACTCTTCCAACGGACGCAGGCATATCGGACAATGGTTCCAATCCGGGGCCGCTTCCGCTTAGTTGCTCCGCGCATCGGTACTAAATTCGCACTTCGTGCTCATTAAGTACCGGCGGTCGCAAATGCCCCTTCTTGGAATCCATTTGTCCGATATGCTTGCTGGGTGTTGATATAATTATGTTTGTAATATCTTTCTCTATATGATTTGAAACCGTCAATTATTCTACTATATCCTCGGAGAATCCAGGCTGCTTCTCTCCATAGTTTCTCACCAAACTTAGATATTCCTTCTTGTATTCATCCGATCCGGCTGCATAACTGGCAAGCGTGTACACCATGCCAAGGTCTGCACTGCCGGAATATTCGCTGTCTTTCAAGAGCATTCCAAAGGCGGCGACGCTGGCTGCAAAACGCAGGTTGTCGGAGCCATCCCGGTTGTAGTTTTCTGTCTTACACGGATAGGATTCCAGCTTGCTCTCATCGCCATCCGGCTCTTTATAGCGGATATTGACGGTAAATAATTCATCGGTGTAATCTTCGGTTCCACAGGTTACGACCTGCGCAGTTTCACCGTATTTCAAGTCTGTCTCCGGCAGTTCCATCTCCGAATCAGCCGGGATGATCTCGTAAAGTGCGGTCACACTGTGTCCGGCTCCCATCTCTCCGCCATCCTTTGTGTCATCCGCGAAATCCTCAGCCGCCATCACACGGTTTTCGTAGCCGATCAACCGGTAACCCTTCACCTGCTCCGGGTTGAATTCCACCTGTAATTTGACATCCTTTGCCACAGTCACCATATTGGCACCAAGCTCGTCGACCAGTGCCTTTTTCGCTTCAAACATCGAATCAATATACGCGTAGTTTCCGTTTCCTTTGTCCGCGAGCAGTTCCAGCTTATTGTCCTTGTAATTGCCATAGCCGACACCAAAGGTGCTTAAGAACACACCGCTTTCCTTCTTTTCCGTGATCAGCTTCTCTAATTGTCCTTCACTGGTCAGTCCGACGTTCAGATCCCCATCGGTACAGAGGATCACGCGGTTGTTTCCACCCTTGATGAAATATTTCTTTGCTAGCGCATACGCTGTCTCAATCCCCGCGCTGCCATTTGTACTTCCATACGCTTCCAAGCCTTCAATCGCAGAGGAGATTTCATGATAGTCGTCTCCGCTTACACCCTGCAGGACAACCTCGTCCGAACCGGCATACGTCACGATAGATACCCGGTCTTTCTCAGTCAGATTCTCTGCTAACATAGTAAGCGCCTGCTGCACAAGCGGCAGCTTGTTATCGTCAAACATCGAACCGGACACGTCGATCAGAAACACGAGGTTTGACGCCGGTGCCTCCTTGAAATCGATTGCCTGCGTATTCATGGCAACTAAGGCAAGCTTTGTATCCTTATTCCACGGACAATCCGCATACTCGGTATACACGGCGAATTTTTCATTGCCTTTCGGGAGCGGATAATCATAATGGAAATAGTTAAGCATCTCCTCGATACGCACCATCGACGGATCAATGTCGTAGCCATTTTGAATTGCACTCCGGATCTGTGTATAGCTTGCTGTATCCACGTCGGCGGCGAAGGTTGAAAGCGGTGATGTCTGCACATTCATCCATGGATTTTCCTCTGTGTAGGAATATTCATTTGTGTTCCAGTCTTCTGTATCCGGGCATTGCAGATAGTCATCATAAAAGCCGGATTCGCAATCTGCTGTCGCCATATTAGTTGCAGATTCCTGCATAATTCCGTCCACCTGCATTTCATTATCTTCCTCTGCCACATCACCGGAAGGAACTGTATCTTCTCCCGTAACTGTTACGTCTGTCCTTCCTGTCTGCGTTTCATCTGCTTCTTTTTTGTTTCCGCATCCACATACAGCCACCGCCATACAGATGCTTAACGCCATTGCTAAAATTCGTTTTCTCATAAAAAATCCTCCTTCGATCTTATATACATCTTTGTTTTCAAAAGCCTCTATATAAGATACGAAGGAGGATTCCTTTTTTATGGTACTTTTTAATTTTTTATTTTATAAAGCGTAGTTTCGTCCCCGATTTGTAAATACTTACCATCATAAATCGTAAAACTGATAAATGGCTTATACTGTATCAGTACCTGATAGCGGACTGCTGACTCGCTTGCTATTGCACCGGCTGTTACTTCCTCAAAGATTGTTGCACTCTGCAGTGATTCGCACAATGAGCGAAGTTCATTCTCCGACATGCGCATCTGCTTTCCTGCCCCACTGCCATCTTCCGTGTTGTAGAGCACTATGACGGAATCGAGTTCCAGCATCTCCTGCAGGATCCATGGCTTTTCTTTCTCTGGATATCGTTCAATATCCGTATCTGCCACATTCTTTTCTCCCAACAGACGCGTTCCGCCTGTGTCAGCTCCGATGATCCAGCGGCCGTCTGCCCTCCCTGTCTGTCCGGAGGTGCCCATTACCGCATAGATCAGACAGCCGCCACTCACAAGGAACAGCATACAGGCTACAACCAACCACCGGGAGAATTGCCCTCTTCCATAGTTTCGTTTCCTGGGGCGTTCTCCCTGCATTTCCGCATACAGTTGCCGTTTCAGGCGTTCCTGCATGTCCGGTGCGGGTGCAATCGAATCCGCATACGCTTGATATATCTTCTTCATGTTCTCAGACATAGCCATCCTCCTTCAATTCGTCCCTGAGCATCTTTCTCCCCCTGCTCAAAAGCGACTTCACTGTTCCCTCCGTGCTTTTTGTCACATGCGCAATCTCCTTTACCGATAGCTCTTCATAGTAATAAAGAAACATTGGCAGTCGATAGCGCTCCGGAAGCTTCTCTACCTTTTCCTGTAGAACCGGCAGGTCTGACGCCTCGTACGAAGGTTCTGTTACATCATCTAAGGCAACCGTATGTCTTCGCCATGCACTTGTCAAACTTGATTTAATTGTATTTACTGTCACTCTGATTAGCCACATCTTTCGATGTTCTTCATCCCGGAAGGTTTTGCCCGCTTTCAGATATTTGAGCAAAACCTCCTGGGTGATATCCTCTGCATCGGCGACATTCTGCATCCGCGTATATGCGATGCGGTAGATCATCGATGCATACATCTCAACAAGTTGTGCAATCCCTGCATGGTCTTCCAACTTGATTCCTCCATGAAACGATTTTAGTTGTAATTCTCCATATCGAACTTCGTGAGCACACCGTCCTGGAATGTGAATTCCACGCTGCTTGCGTATGCATCATCATTTTCTTCGTATGTCAGTGTCATGTAATCACTCGTATCGCTCGTATAACTATCGGTCGGCTCGCCCATGACCGCCTTTACCTCATCCGGTGTCATGCCAAAAGTGATGCCATTTCCAAGTGCTGCATCATACTTGTTATCAAAATCATCACGGCTAAGCTCGATTCCAAGAATCTCACAATCCGGAACCTTCTTTGTTCCTCCACCGGTAAAGTTCTTGAAACGGATATACATATCTGACTCATCGGCAGCCTCTGCACGGGCGCTCATCGAATACTGATTGTCTTCGAGTTCCTCCTCGAGGTAATCATCTTCAATGGAATAACCCATTGCTAAGATATCGTCATAGGTAAGTGTTGCAAGGTTATAAGGTTTTCCAAGCATTGTAAACTGCATATTCTCCCAGTCAAAGCCATCTGCATTTACCGGTATTGTGCTGGCAGCGCTCTCGGTTGTTGCTTCGGTCGTCTCTTCCTCTGCCTCGGTTGTCTCTTCCGTATCTTCCTCTGTATCTTCCGGTGCAGCTGCTACAAGTGTGTTTTCCTTCTGTGTAGACTCTGCGTAGATCACATACCACTTACCATCTTCTTCAATCAGGTAAATCTGCTCAGCAAGTACCATCTTCCCGTTGGAACCAGAGTATGTCTCCTCTGTGTCCACTTCATACATGGTGTCTGCA
>OGYY01000175.1_pt1 | contig 65917 bp, 58 predicted proteins | sample 1576671 | NCBI WGS metagenome assembly OGYY01 (sample SAMEA3541593, study PRJEB24748) | human gut metagenome | biome: human gut; feature: human-associated habitat; material: faeces | place: China | collected 2012 | reverse complement strand
GTTCTTTGCAAACTGATCTTTGTATTTTTCAACGAATCCCTTCTCCAGTTTTACAACCTCGAACATGTCGCTGGCCTGTACCAGGAACAGGAACTCTTCCTCCGGCATGATCTCACCGTATTTTCCGTAACGGTCTGCGCCTTCCATCTTCTTGTCGTACCAGGGGAATTCCACTTCCGCCAGCTCCTCCGGATGGACGTTGCCGATATAGGTCTGGTTTGGCCAGTAGGATACCGCCTCCTCATATGAGCGGAGTTTTTCCGGCACTTCCTTCAGATACTCCGACTCAGGATTGACGATGCGCTCTGTCGTCTGTGTTGTTCCGTTATACAAAACCATATCCGGTGTATGTACTAAAATATAGCTTGCCCCTTTGATCACACTGTTCATGGGTTTTTCCCCTTTCTTCTTTTTTTATCATAATAAGCAGAGCGGCGGGGTGACACCGCCCCGCCCTCCTAGAATTTACAATATTGCTCTCTGATAGCTGTCATCTCGGAAATGATATCATCTACATCGAGAACCATTTCCATCATACTGATCTGTTCGTCATATACTGCTTCGTCAAATTCTTCTTTCATTTCTGGTTCACATACGTGATAAACACGAAGTCCAAGCTGGACTCCTGTCAATGGACCTGCGAAAGTAGGATCTCCTGCTGTAACAGTCTCAGCTGCAAGTCCTGCAGCTTCACCTTCTGCTGCACCGAGAATTACTACTAAATTCTCAGCTCCCAGCTCGTCAGCAAATTCTTTTACTCTCTTCTGGTTTTCCAGATCCATTGCGCCTGCGCTCGTTCAGACGAAACATTCCGTGGATGAGAATACGATCTCAGCGCCTGCAGTCTTTACACATTCTGCGATAGCCGGTCCCGGTACTCCGTCACGGTCTCCGATAATTATTGCTTTTTTGCCTTCTAAAATAGCCATAATTATGCGACTCTCCTTTCTTGTTTTTCAACAGGTTTAATCTATGATTTAGAAAACATCTATTCTCTGGATTAGATGTATTTCTTAATCATCGCTTCAATACTTTCCTCGGTACAGTCATCCTTTACCAGCTCTTCTACTTTTTCTCCATCTTTGTAGATTGCCATAACCGGAAGTCCGAGAACCTTCTGTGCGATTGCCAGACGGCGTGCCTTTGTGGTGTTCAGGGATGTGAATTTCAGTTTGTCACCATAGGTCTCTGCAAACTCATGTACCTTCGGCATCAGAGCCTGGCACGGTACACATCCGTCACCGTAGAAATCTACGAATACATAACCGTCTGCTTTTAATACTTCCTCTTCAAATGTGTTCTTATCTACATCTAACATGAACTTGTCCTCCTTAAGATTTATTTATTGATATCATAATACACAGCTTCTTAAACTGCAATGTACAAAGAAGCTATCTGTTCAACTTAGAAATAATCGGACATACTTCTTTCTACCTGTACGGCTGCGATCGCTCCGTCCGCTGCTGCTGTCACTACCTGACGCAGGCTCTTCACACGTACATCTCCCGCCGCATATACATTCGGGATATTGGTGTGCATGTCATCATCTGTCTTGATATATCCTCTTTCATCCATGTCAATGATGCCTTCAAAAGGTTTGGTGTTCGGTACGGTTCCAATGAAGCCGAATACTCCGAACATGCCGTCCTCTTCGTCTGCTTCTACGGTTGTGATCTCGCCGGTCTTTACGTTCTTAACCTTCATCCACTGCAGGATGTCGTCTCCGCCTACTTCTTCAACGACTGTATCCCACATAAAGTGAAGCTTCGGATTCTTGAATGCCTTCTCCTGAATGGATTTAGCGGCACGCAGCTCGTTTCTTCTGTGGATGATGGTAACCTTTCTTGCGAACTTGGTCAGATACATTGCTTCTTCTACCGCGGAGTCTCCGCCGCCTACTACGTATACCTCGAAGTCCTCAAAGAAGTTAGCATCGCAGGTTGCACAGTAGGAAACACCTTTGCCCATGAACTCTGCCTCGCCCTTGCAGCCGATCGGTCTTGCGTGAGCTCCGGTAGCGATGATTACGTTCTTTGCCTGATATTCAGCCTTTTCGCTCTTCAGAACCTTCACGTCACCATTCAGCTCTACCTCTTTGATGGTGTCAGATACACGCTCTGCGCCGAACTTTTCTGCCTGCTGTGTCATTCTTGCGATCAGGGACGGTCCGGATTCTCCTTCCACGATCTGTCCCGGATAGTTCTCGATCTCGTCTGTGATCGCAATCTGTCCGCCGTCCTGTCCTTTCTCGATGATCAGAACAGAAAGACGGCTTCTTCCTGCATACAGGCCTGCCGCTAAACCGGCAGGGCCTGCACCCAGGACGATAACATCATAAATCTTGCTCATGTCTGTCTCGTCTCCTTTTTTATGAGTTTTACTCAGCTTTACCTAAGATAGGTGCTCTTATTCGAAGATCGTCTGTCCGTCAACTTCAGTTGTCAGGGCTTTCAGAGCCTTCTCAACGATCTCACGGCGGAGCTTCTTCTCTTCATCCTTATCCAGAGCCGGATTTCCAAGCGGATGAGGAATTGCGATAGCCGGAACGATTCTGTTTGCTCCAACTGTCATGGAAATCGGAGTTACTGTACAGATATGTACAACCGGAATACCAGCTCTCTCGATTTCTTTTACCATCGTTGCACCGCAACGAGTACAGGTACCTCAGGTAGAGGTGAGGATCACGGCATCTACTCCGTCAGCCTTCAGCTTCTGAGAGAATTCATCTGCGAATGCTTTTGCAGATGCAACGGCTGTTCCGTTACCGGTAGTGGTGTAGAACAGGTGATGCAGTTCTCCGATGATTCCTTCTTTTTCCATATCACGAAGCACATCTACCGGAAGGACACGGTCTGCATCTTCGTTTGCATATACCGGGTCATATCCGCCGTGAGCGGTCTCGTAGGTGTCTTCTGTCAGATCCATCACTCCTGTGATGTCGTACTCTCCATAGTGAGAAGCGCTGGAGCTTTCGATGTGATCCGGATTTCCCTTCGGAACAATACCACCAGAAGTAACCAGAGCGATCTTTGCGTGAGCCAGGTCTTTTACAGCCGGATTCGGATCTACTCTGTCGAAATCAGGCATCGGGAACTCTGTAGTGAACGGCTTGTCTGCCAGCTTCTTGATCAGCATGTCAACCGCTCTCTTAGATCCTCTTTCCTTCTCGAAGAAGTTTACACGAACGCCGTTCGGCATATAACCTTCCTCACAGGATGCTCCGATAGCTTCACCCTTTGCCAGCTTAAGAGCCAGAGGAGCCATCTTCTTAACAGCATCTCTCATGCCTGCCGCACTGTTCTTTGTGGAAACAGTATATACCTGATTCTTGAACATATCTGCACCAGGGTTCTCTACATACATACCAGTCAGAGACGGGATTCCCAGCTCTTCCTGTACAGCAGCCGCGATCGTTCCGCAAGCCACACCGTAACGTCCGGCATTGAATGCCGGTCCTGCGATAAATACATCCGGAGCCTGCTCCTTTACCATTGCAAGGATGTCTGCTTTTGCCTTCTCCAGATTTTCATTAAAATAAGAGTCTCCACAGATGATCGTTGCAATGATCTCTGCTTCATCTTTAAAACTTGCCATAAATGCAGTACCCGGCCCTACTACTTCTCCTACACGGATCTCTGCCGGATAATCTGCTTTTTCTTCTCCACCAATCTGTGCAAAGAACTGATTGATGTAATGAACAACTTTAATTTTTGCCATGATGTTTTCTCCTCCCTTCCTATCTTGCACTCAGTCTGTTGAAACCAGTCTCGTTTGTCGCACCTGTCAGTACCTGAAGCTCAACTTCCAGAGAACCGTCTTCGCGAAGTGTCTCTTCACTTGCACCTGCGATCTTTGTTACATAATCCAGGGTTCCGATGACTTTGTCAAGTTTCGGCAGGATGATCACCTGATTTGCATTTCCGCCAGTTACTACTGCATCAGCAGCCGGATCGGAGTCAGCCAGAGACTGAGATTTTCCGTCACGTCCAGCATACTCGTCTGTAATGATGACTGTCTTAACACCTTCTGCCTCGATCTTCTTGCAGTTCATGATCAGGTCAGTATCCGGGTTACCAAATCCTTCCTGAGATACGATAACACCGTCCAGGTCTAACATCTTACACAATTTTGCAGTCCAGTCAGAAGAACGCATCTTGTCAGCCAGATATACGTTCTCGTTTGTGATGATATGGCCTACAAAGTTGAATGCTTTTCCGTGCTGCTCAAACATGTCATGTACAACCGGGTTATTCTGGTGTACATAAGTCGGGTTCTTGTCACATGCAGATACACAGTTACCGGAAACAATAGCTCCGTCCATGATCTCTGTCGGGCTCATGATCGTAGGAACGATCTTCTTTGCATCTACGCCGTATACATATGTATCATGCAGAAGTCCCTGGCTCTGAAGCATCTGTACATAAGCAACTCTCGGCAGGTCCGGATATTTCTCAATACCTTCTTTAATGCCGCAGGTCTCATAAACCTTTGTCTCATCCGGTGTCAGGTCACGTGCCAGTTCACCAATGTATGTTGCAACTCTGAAGCCTGCGAAACGAACAGCCTTCTCATAGTCATGCTGTTTGATATCGTCTACCGGCTCACATACCATTACCAGGTTCAGTGTCTTGGAAAACGGTGTGTACTCAGCTCCAGGACCTGTCATATCAATGATACCTTCCTGGAAACCTACGATCTTACCTGCTGTTACAACAGCCATTCCTTTTAACGCATAGGTTTTGCCCTCTCCAACAGTGTCTACCTTTGCGATAACGCCCGGGAAGATTCCCCCTCTTCCCTCAACCTTTACACGAGGTTCAATAACGTCTTTTACCGGTGTGATTCTTACAGACTCTCCCGGTTTTGCGATATCAAATGATACGCTCTTGATCTTCTCATCTTCAAGAGCTACTGCCTTTACGGCCTCTTCGGATACATAAAGGATTCCGTCTTCGATCTTGGACTCAGAAGCGAACTGAATATCCTTAATGTAAATGTGTCCCATTTCTAATCTCACTTTTGATTCCCTCCTTAAAAATTTGTTTATATTGTCTAAGCTTCAATGCTTTTACAACCTGCCTTTTCATGCCTGCCTATGCCCAGACATCTGCGGAAGACATTCCGCTTTCCAGAAGCGTTAAGTCAATCATCTGGAAATCCTCATACACATCCGACTGAAACTGATCCCCTTTGAAGCGGAACTTCCCGCAGGCCTGGATCGCATTTTCAATCAGTCTTAAAGACGCCGGATCCATCCTCCCTTTTGTATTGGACATCAGCATGGATTTATATGGTGTTTCATTTGGCTTTACGCTTCCTGACAAAGGGTGTGTCAAGAGCTGATACCCCTGATGGATCCTGTCTCTGGCCTCTTTCAGAATATCTTCATAAGAGACTTCCCGATAGATCACATCATGCGAATTTTTAAATTTTTCATAGACAAGAGGATTATTTGTAATCACTGTGTAGCCAGTCTGCATGGACATCGGGTCTTCTCTCCTTCTAGATCACTTTTTCAGATAAACAGGCTTTAAAAAAGGGCGTCCAAACGCACAACCGTGTGCGTAAGTCGCCCCTTTCCTGTCTTTTGCCCTGATATATATCTTTTAAAAGCTTTATCATACAGCACAAGATTCAGAATGTGGTCCGTTTTCCAGTCCTTTTGCCTGAAAGTTTCACCCCTGAAAGGGCTTGCCTCTTCGGCGGCCATCTGATGACTCTCTCTTGGAAAACATCAGCCCACTATTTAGTTTTATCCATAAATAATATCTATATGACTTATCATCTGTTTTTATAATAACTGATTGTTAAATCATTTTCAACAACAAAAAATCAATCCCGTCAATTTAGTTCTTTTGCACAATTTATCTTATTTTTTTTGTGCAAATTCACTATTTTTGCCTGGCAAGAAATTATTGAAATAGTCGTCATGCACTTTCTTGATCATACCGCTCAAAGCCAGAAGGCCGATGATATTCGGAACTACCATCAGGCTGTTGAAGCAGTCTGCCATATTCCACACCAGATCCACCTGTGCCAGAGATCCCAGGAACACGCAGATACATACCAGCGCGGAATAAACCGGCACTGCCTTTGAGCCAAACAGATACTTGATATTTGCCTGACCAAAGAAATACCATCCAACGATTGTAGAAAATGCAAAGAAAAACATACAGATCGCAATAAATATCTCTCCGAATTTTCCGTAAACCAGAGAATAAGCAAACTGGCTTAATTCTGCCCCTGTATATCCGCCTTCTACAACACTGTAGGATTCCGGAAGGGCTCTGGTCGTTACGATGACAAGTGCTGTCATGGTCAGAACTACGAACGTATCAATGAAAACGCCAATCATAGCTGCGTGTCCCTGCTCTACCGGATGGTCTACCTTTGCCACCGCGTGTGCGTGAGGCGTGGATCCCATACCAGCTTCATTGGAGAACAGACCTCTTGCCACACCCTTGGTCAATGCCAGCTTGATCGTTGCTCCGATCGCTCCTCCGGCAATCGCGCTTGGTGCAAATGCTCCTACGAAAATCTCATAAAAGGCAAGCGGGATATTTCTCCAGTTGCAGATGATCACGACCAGCGATCCCACAATATAGAGACCTGCCATCAGAGGAACGATGGTCTCTGTTACCTTTGCAATACGCTTCATTCCGCCTGAAAAGACCGCAATTGAAAGTACAGCTACGATCAGCCCCATGATCCACTGCGGAATACCAAACGCCGTGTGGAAGGAAGCGGCGATCGAGTTGGACTGCACCGCATTTCCCATAAAGCCGAGAGCGAAGATCAAAAGCACGGCAAAAATACCTGCCAGCACTTTTCCAAACGCTCCCTTGAATGCAGCGCGGATGTAGTATACAGGTCCTCCGGTTACTACGCCGTCATCACCAATCTGTTTATACTTCTGCGCCATCAATGCCTCGGCATAGATCGTAGACATTCCCAGAAATGCAGCCACCCACATCCAGAAAATGGCTCCCGGGCCGCCGATCGCGATCGCTGTCGCCGCTCCGGCGATATTTCCGGTTCCTACCTGAGCGGCAATCGCGGTTGCCAGTGCCTGGAACGAACTCATACCGTCGTTTCCCGCCTCTCCCTTTTTGCCAAAGAGGCCTCCGAAAACCTGCTTGATTCCCCTCTTGAAACCGCGGATCTGAATAAATTTCAGCCGGAAGGAAAACCAGATGCCGGCGCCTAAAAGCGCAATGATCAGCACAATATTGGACATATAATCCTGAATCGTCAGTACAATATTATTTAATGTTTCCATTAAATTCCTCCTCTCTTATAGATACTTTAGATAGCTTTATACGTCCTGTTTATCATACCACTTTGATATTTTTTTCTCAATCTTTCTCCTGCAGGTAAAAATTTTTCGGCACTTTTCCCTCTTTTGCTCAATATGACACACATAAAAAAACAGCGGACCCCTGTAAATCCGCCGTTTTTTTTCTTCAAAAATTACTTGACATTTTCATTTTTGGTAATACTGCTAATTTTTTGTTTATTTTATTAACATCGTCTAAACATTGATCTCTGCCTTGATCCCCAGCAGATCCTTATTCTTCTCCAGTAAAGGACGGATTACCTGATTGAGATAATTCTCTACCTGGATCGGAGCCCGTCCCACATATTTAGACGGATCCATTGTGCTCTTCAGCTCCTCTTCACTTAAGTTAAAAGCCGGATCTTTTGCAATCAGCTCCAGCAGATTATTGTCCAGGCCCTTTTCTTTTACATTGCGTCCTGCTTCCATGGACAGCTCGCGGATCCTCTCATGCAGCTCCTGGCGGTCTCCGCCTGCTTTTACCGCATCCATCATGATATTTTCTGTAGCCATAAACGGCAGCTCACTCATCAGCCGTTTTTCAATGACCTTCGGATAAACAACAAGCCCGTCTACTACATTCAGGCAAAGATCCAGGATGCCGTCTATGGCCAGGAATCCCTCCGGAACGCTTAAACGTTTATTTGCGGAATCATCCAGAGTACGCTCAAACCACTGGGTCGCTGAGGTGATCGCCGGATTCAGGGCATCGATCATCACATATCTGGAAAGTGAGGCAATCCTCTCACTGCGCATAGGATTTCTCTTATACGCCATTGCAGAGGAGCCGATCTGTGTCTTTTCAAAAGGCTCTTCTACCTCTTTCAAATGCTGCAGAAGACGGATGTCATTTGACATCTTGTGAGCGCTGGCTGCAATACCTGCCAGCACATTCAGCACCCGGGTATCTACTTTTCTGGAATAAGTCTGTCCCGATACCGGATAGCATGCTTCAAAGCCCATTTTCTCTGCAATCATAGGATCGATCTTGTCAATCGTTTCCTGATCTCCGTCAAAGAGCTCCAGGAAGCTGGCCTGGGTACCTGTAGTACCCTTGGATCCCAGAAGCTTCAGGGTGCTCTTTACATACTCCAGATCCTCCAGGTCCATCTCAAACTCCTGCATCCAGAGTGTGGCTCTCTTCCCTACCGTTGTCGGCTGCGCCGGCTGGAAATGGGTAAACGCAAGTGTAGGCAGGTCTTTGTATTTATCTGCAAATCCTGCCAGCTCAGAGATTACATTGACCAGCTTTTTACGCACGATGTCCAGAGCTTCTGACATCAGGATCATATCCGTATTGTCTCCCACATAACAGGATGTTGCTCCCAGATGGATAATCCCTTTTGCCTTCGGGCACTGCTGTCCATAAGCGTATACATGAGACATGACGTCGTGACGCACAACCTTTTCCCGTTCTTTCGCCACGTCATAGTTAATGTCCTCTGCATGCGCCTTTAATTCCTCAATCTGCTCCTCCGTGATCGGAAGCCCCAGTTCCTTTTCTGTCTCTGCAAGTGCGATCCAGAGTCTTCTCCATGTACGGAACTTCTTATCCGGTGAAAAAATATACTGCATCTCCTTACTTGCATAGCGCTCTGAAAGCGGGCTCTGATATCTGTCGTTTGCCATTTGATTTTCTCCTTTATCCTTAATCATATTATTCAAATGCATGAGAGATATCTTTTCCCGGCACTTCCATCGGATAATTTCCGGAAAAGCAGGCATCACAATAGCCCAGATCCCCCACCATTTCTTTTAATTTCTCGATCTTCATATATCCCAGAGAATCCGCACCGATCAGCTCGCGGATCTCTTCTGTCGTATGGGAATGTGCGATCAGCTGCTCATTAGAAGGCACATCTGTTCCAAAATAACAGGGATGCAGGAACGGCGGCGAACTGATCCTTACATGTACTTCCTTCGCCCCTGCCTTTTTCAGCATCCGGATAATATTCGCACAGGTTGTACCCCGCACGATCGAATCGTCTACCATCACGATCCTCTTTCCCCTTACTACTTCTTCGATAACGTTCAGCTTGATCTTTACGCTGGATTCCCGCTGACTCTGCTTAGGCTTGATAAAGGTCCTTCCCACATAGCTGTTCTTATGAAAAGCCATTCCATAAGGAATACCAGAATACTCGGAATATCCTTTCGCCGCCACCAGACCGGAATCCGGCACTCCCACTACCAGATCTGCCTCCACGGGATAGGACTGCGCCAGCGCCCTGCCGGCCACGATCCTGGCATGGTAAACATTCACCTCATCGATCACACTGTCCATACGGGCAAAATAGATATATTCAAAAATACATCTGGCCTGTCTGTCCGGTGCGATCGCCATAGAAAGATCTGAAGAGATCCCCTCTTTGGTGATGCTGACAATCTCTCCGGGCCTGACATCCCGGATAAATTCCGCTCCCACCGCGGCAATGGCACAGCTTTCTGAAGCCAGGAAATACGTGTGATCGCGCTTTCCGATACACAGAGGCTTCAGCCCGAACGGATCCCTTGCACCGATCAGCTTTCTTGGTGACCCCACCACCAGAGCATAGGCGCCCTTGATCTTTTTCATCGCATTCTTTACGGCATTTTCCACATCTTTTGTACGCAGCCGCTCTCTTGCAATATGATAGGCGATGACCTCGGAATCGATCGTTGTCTGGAAAATAGCCCCTGTATATTCCAGTTCATGCCGGAGCTCTACCGCATTGGTCAGATTCCCGTTGTGCGCGATAGCCAGCGTTCCTTTCACATAATTTAAGACCAGCGGCATGGCGTTTTCCGCCCGGGTGCCTCCGGCCGTAGAATACCGTACATGGCCGACGCCAAGATTCCCCTTCAGAGCCGCAAGAGACTCCTCGTCGAACACCTCATTAACAAGCCCCAGCCCTTTCCGGGAATGTACCTTTCGTTCCCCATTGGTATCTGTCACTGCAATGCCGCAGCTTTCCTGTCCCCGGTGCTGCAGTGCAAACAGTCCGTAGTATACTGATGGTGCCACATCACCCCCATCCATATCATAAGCACCAAATACGCCGCATTCCTCTCCCATACCAGTTGTTACTTTTTCAAATTCGTCCATGAATGCAACTCCTTATTTTTCATTTTCAAAGATAGACCGCCTGTCTCCGGACGGTTCTCAACGATAGTATAATACAAGGCAGAAGGAAAAGCAACATTCCTTCTGCCTCTACACATCAGGGTTCCCGAAACTTGCCTAAGAATTCCCGGATCCTTGCATTTGAGGATCCGAATACATCTTCCGGTTTCCCTTCTACTTCAATATACCCCTGATCCATAAAAATAATACGGTCAGATACCTGTTTTGCAAAATTCATCTCATGGGTCACGATCACCATAGTCATGTGTTCCATGGCAAGTCCTTTGATGACCCGCAGTATCTCGCCGGTCAGCTCCGGATCAAGCGCTGAGGTCGGCTCATCAAAAAACAGGATATCCGGATTCATGGCAAGTGCCCTGGCAATAGACACTCTCTGCTGCTGTCCGCCGGAAAGCTGGTAGGGATAAGCCTGCTCTTTATCCGAAAGCCCCATCTTGGCAAGCAGTTCCCGCGCCTCCTGATATACCTCGTCTTTCTTCCTTTTCTGTACCCGAAGCGGGGCATCCGTAATATTTTTCATAACGGAATAGTGGGGAAAAAGATTAAAGTTCTGGAACACCAGGCCAAAGGTTCCCTCATAATGTATCTCGCCGGAATCCGGCTTTTCCAGGTCTGTCGCGCATCGAAGCAGCGTGGATTTCCCGGAGCCCGAGGGCCCTATGATCCCTAACACTTCTCCCTTCTCCACAGTAAGCGAAATATCCTTTAACACTTCTGTCCCGTCAAAACTCTTCTTGATATTTCTCATCTCAAGCAGACTCATGGCTCTCCTCCTAACGATAATAATTCAGCTTTTTCTCGATGCGCTCCATCACAAACGCCACGATAAAGTTGAACACGTAATAGAAAACACCTGCAAATACCAGCGGCAGCAGAGATGTCTGTGACGCGGTCAATGCTTTTGCCACTGTAAACATTTCCATGACGCCAATCGTAAACGCCAGAGACGTATCCTTTACCAGGGTAATCGTCTCATTGGTGACAGACGGCAGAATCCGTTTGATTACCTGGGGAAGGATGATCCTGAAAAAAGTCTGTCCCCGGCTGTAACCCAGGATCTTTGCCGCCTCATACTGTCCCTGAGGCATGGACTCAATGCCCCCTCGGTAGATCTCCGCAAAATATGCCGCATAGTTCAGAACAAAGCCGATTGCTACCGCCATATTTTTCCATCCTGGTGTATTGGGAATCCCCAGTCCATAATAAGGGCCAAAATTAATTGCGATCAGCTGCAGCATCAGAGGCGTACCGCGCATGATTGAAATATACACCTTTACGATGGTGCGGATCACAATATTCTTTGACATTCTGCCAAAGGAAACCAAAAGCCCCAGCGGCAGAGAAAACACGAGCGTCACTGCAAAAATCGCCACGGACACCCACATTCCTTCCGCCAGTTTGCCAAGCATAACCGAAATTGCCATATCTATTCCTCTTTCCCGTACAAAAGGGCCGTCCCGGATGGACAGCCCCCGATTCCAAAACTTTCTTTATTATTTTCCGATCGTGGTGATATCTTCTCCAAACCATTTGGTGGAAATCTCTGCCATGGTCCCGTCTTCCGCCATTTCTTCCAGAGTCTGCTGCACGGTGTCCCTTAACGCTTCATTTCCCTTTGCAAAGCCGATTCCGTATTCCTCTGTCGCGATTGACTCATCAAGGATCGTAAAGTCCGCATTTCTGGACTCGATCTGATAGCTGGCCACTACGATGTCCATAGCAACCGCATCTACAGCTCCGGACTCCAGATCCATAAATCCGGTATCATAGTCGGGCACCACCTGCAGGTTCCCAAAGGTTCCGGCAAGCTCTGCATTTTCCTCCAGTGCCGCCTGTGCTGAAGATTCTGTCTGCACATCTACGATCTTTCCGGCCAGATCATCCAGAGATTCGATGCCGGAATCTGCTCTTACTACAAATACCTGCTGGTTGTCCAGATAAGGCTCTGACCATGTATAATCATCTTCACGTCCGGTCATTGTAAAGCCGTTCCATATACAGTCGATCTCTCCGGAATTCAATGTGGCATCCTTTGTCTCCCAGGCAATAGGCTGTGCTACAAATTCCCAGCCCTGCCGGTCACAGACCTCCTGCGCCAGCTCCAGGTCAAATCCGGTATATTCTCCGTCATCTCCCACAAATCCCATCGGCGGGAAATTCTGGTCAAATCCGACCGTAAATGTATCTCCCTCCTGTTTCTCTTCAAACGTAGCTGTCTCTTCAGATGCACTGCCGCTGTCTTCTGAACTGCCAGCGCTGTCTTCCTGGCCGCCGCACCCTGCCATCAGCGCTGTAGACGCCATCATCAGGGCAAGGATCATTGCAAGTCTCTTTTTCATATCCTTTTCCTCCTCGTCTTTCCACGCGGAAAACAGCCAGGATTTCAAACATCATTTTGCTATCAATTGACTACTTTACCACGCTAAATCGTTGTTATCTTAGCATATTCCGGTATTTTTGTCAATCCTTCGGTACTCCTTTTTCCATTGATCCAGCTTCTTTTCAGGCAGATCCGGGTCAATTTCACGCCGCACTTCACGGATACTTTCTTTGATCTGAGGATCCATACTGAGAAAAGCCGGATTCCCGGACAACATCTTCACATACTTCTCCTCCGGCATCGCACGTCTGCAGCAGTACAGATATGCCTTCAGCATTTCCGGCTCTTCGCAGATCTCATAGGCTGCTTCATACATTTTTGAAGCCTCCTCATACAAAAACAGGCGCCCGTAGGCCGCCCCCAGGCTTGCATATACCTTTCCATAAAACTTCTTATCTACAGAATCATCTCTTTCCCCGCCGACGATCGCCTGATACACCAGTACCGCCGACTCATACTCCCTGCTCTGCATCAGGCTGTCCGCCTTGTGCTTGGCCCTTTCAACATCCTTCTGGTTCTGAAGGCGCTCCAGGATATTCTGGATCCGGTTGATATCTGACTGGGCATAGATGGTAGATTCCCTTAAAATCGTCAGGATAAACTGTTCCATGGAGCAGTTCTTCCGAAGCTCCGCTTTCAGATGCTCCGAAAGCTCCTCCATTTCCAGCTCTCTTCCGATCCAGTCGCACAGCTGATGATTGATGATTGTATAATCGATCAGATACAGATTGTTGCAGATATAATAGCAGAGCTCCTCGATGGTATAAATCTTCATATGAACCCTGGATATCACATAGGGTTGTTTTGCTCTTTTTTTATGACATAGAATTAAACTGCCCATGGATACCTCCTAATTTTAATATCTTTTCCGCACAGAAATCCGTAGCCGGGAAAAATTCACCGAACCCCACATCCTTGAATGTCAGGCGGCACGTTCTCTCATCCAGGAACATGACATCAATCTGGATCCTGAGAGAATAATCCCTGCGCTCCGGCAGCCCTTTCAAAGAAACAGTTTCCACCTGCAGCTCTTCTCCTGCCAGGGTTTCCACATGGATCTCAATGTCTGAGGTATCCTCCAGGATCACCTCCCACTGACCGTCCGCTTCGTACCAGTGCGTTCCCCAGGACACGATGGGATGCCAGCCTTCCTGCCCGTTCACTCTCATCCTGAGGCAGATCTGTTCCGTCATCTTTGTCTCATCCAGATATACCGGTCCCTCATCGTAGGAGAATACCTTACGCATAGAAGTATAGCAGGCCCCTTTGCTGTACAGGTTATTCCCGAGAAAAGCTCTCCTGCCGTTGCAGAGCACCTTCAGTGAATTGGGATACCAGTTGTTTTCAAATCCCTCTCCGGTCAGATATACGGAAGAAACCACCTTTTTCTCAAAAACATTCTGGATAAAAGACTTGAACTGTTCGTCCGCATCCTTTGCCTTGTCTACATTCAGCACCGGATAGATTGCTTCCAGCTCCTTCATCTTAGCGCTTGCCACCTCATCTACCGTCACGAACATATCCTTGCCCCGTCCGGTGATAGTATTCAGCTTCCGCAGCATATAGGCCCGGATTTCCTGCGCGTCGCAGTAAAATAATGCAGACTCGTACTGCCACAGCTCTTTAGGCTGATAAAACATATACTGGCAGAAGCTTTCCTTATAATCCTGTACATTCACACATTCCTTCGGCACGCCTGCAAAGCTTCCGATTCCCTTCAGCATCTTAGATACGTCAATATCCGTGTAAGGCACCGCAAACGTAATCTGGCTGATCTCCTCAAAGTCCTGGAGCGTCAGGCTGACAAACTTTGCCAGAAGCCAGACCGCATCATGATTTTTCCCTCCGATGCGGACCTTTTCCCGACGCAAGGCTCTTTGAAACAGATCGGTGACCACCTCTCCCTCACGGATCACCAAAAGCTTCTTTGCCTCTTTCCCAAAGACCCAGCGCTCCTTATAATACCCAAGAAGCAGCGGAATCTGATAGTTATCTACCGCTGTCTCCAGAGTATCCGGCTCTTCCTTTCTCTCATCATAATAGCTGATCTGGCAGCTCTTTTCATTGAGATCATACCCCAGTATACTTCCCCTTTGCATGAACATTTCCTCCTAATATATCTGAAAAAACTGTTCAGCCAGTCTTTCCTCTTCCTCATATTCCAGCATCGCCAGGTGCCTGGCCGCAGGGCTCATGGACACCATATCGTTGAGTTTTCCGTATTTTCCGGCTCCCACCGCACTGCCGCTGTTATTAAGGACCTGCTTTTCTCCCGTGATATTTTTTCTTCCGCGGATTTCCTGAAAATAATAGGTCACTGATTCATCACTGTACAGAATAAACTGTTTTACATATAGATTTTCATATACCGGCATCAGCACCTCTGTATGATATCCCAGCTCCTCCCGGTTTCCCTTCTTCACTTTATAGAAAAGCTTTACCCGGCTTCCCGGTGCAGCCTGGTATTCCACCATAGATTTATCATGCAGCTGGACTTCCCGGATCCACTCTTCTTTGAAGCGCAGATAGAACGGAAATACAATCTGCTTTTCACACATCTCCCGAAGAACCGTATGAAGGACCTGCTCTACATCCGTCTTGTAATCCCTTCCGGAATAAAACTTCAGGAGAGCGATCTTACAGATATCAGGGAGGTCTTCCTTCTGGTCACACTCATTGGCAATGATCTCAAATACACAGGTTTCCAGCTCTCTTCCCCAGACCACATATTCTCTTGACACATAGGCAAGATAGGCCTGCTTCAGCCGGAAATAGACATTGCCGGATATATAGTAATCCTCAAAGATTCTCTCTTCATCAAACAGATTCTCAGAAAATACCATCTGGGTGATAATACGTTCGCCGACTTTATGGGCCGGGATTCCGTATCCCTTCAGCACATTCCAGAGCGCTTTCATATCCCGTGTAGCCCCGCAGTAATAATTTGCCAGGTACATCAATGTTACCTTATCATACTGCTGTCTTAAAAACATCTCAAAACACAGCCAGGTCAGGAATTCGTCCTCCTCATAGTTCTCTTCACGGATCCTGCGGCTGCACATCCGGAATACATCCCGCTCGTCAAAAGCCTCAAGCCCTTTTTCCTGGATATTTTCAAACGTAAGGTCTTCTTTTTCCCGCTCTTTTTCCCAGATGCCTGCTGTTGCAGCATACTTTCGGCACATATCCAGAAATCTGGGCTCATAGAACAGGCGCTTTGTATCATAAGAAATAGAGTCTGTGTAATGTCTTCCGTCGATAGATTCCCAGACAATGCGGGATTCTTTATCGTAAAGATAGATAACCGCTCCGTTCTCCGGGTCATAAGGCACACGCTGACGGATTTCCCCGTCTTTTTCAATCACAAGAACACAATTCATGTTCGGTACCTTTGTACGGACCTCGTAGGCATAGCAGACATCCCGCATGGCTTCCATACGCTCCGCATCCATCTCCTCTTCCCGGCAGAACCGTTTATACAGGATACGCAGGGACTCTGTGATATGCCGCTTCAAAAGCTGATCCCAGGTAAACTCTACCATCTGTTCCCGGTAAGTAAGATACAGGTCTCCGGCCTGCTCTTCATAGGTCACCAGATTGGCATACAGAAGGGCCGCTTTCTTATAGTCCAGCGTATTTCCATGCATGAAATAAAGTAAAATCGACTTCGGAAGCGGGCCTCTGACATTTTCCTCAGCCAGTGTGATCATATAATACTCATACAGCTGGGCGATCTTAAGCTCTGCATCCACCGCTTTCTGATACCAGGAGAAATAACGCTTCTGCGTCTTATTTCCCTTGATCAGCAGAGTACAGATCGTATTCAGTATCATAGGCTCGCTGTACATTTTGTATATCCTCTCCAGGATCCGGAACATAGATTCTCTGTACTGCTTCTGCTGGCTGACAAAATTAGACACATAAAGCGCCAGCTCCTTTGTCATCAGTCTGTATTTAGCTGCAAAGTTCAGCACCTGAAGTTCAAAAGGCCCCAGCTTTTTCAGAAGAGTCGGCTTCTCCTGGTAACACAGATAGGCTTCCAGATAAAAAGTAACACTGTGCACTTCGTATTCATACTGCTGCTCCAGCACCTCGATCCGTTTATATGCATTTTTATATTTCGGATCCAGATTCAGAAGCATATATAGCAGCAGCCAGGAATCCTGATGCCGCATATAGGTCTTCCCGATCTCATCCAGCGTTCTCTCGATATGACTTCCCTGCCCTCTTACAAGAGCTGTCAGATACAGATAATAGCAATTGGTAATCGGATCTTTTCCGATCGCAAACCGGTTATAATTATAGTTTTCCAGGATCCACTTTGCCTCTTCGATGCGGCCTCCCCGCAGATAGATATTCGCCTGAAGGAGCTGATACATCTCACTTAAGGGGTTAAGCTTTCTTAAGCTGTTCATCTTCTCCACCGCACTGTCGATCCAGGTATTCAGCTCCATCCGGCCTGCCACGTAGCCTACATATTCCTTCAGGATCTGGGCCTCAAGAAGCTCCGGCATCCTTCTCTCTTCGTCATACTCCTTCTGATTCTGAAGGACCTCAATCTCATATGACAGAGTTTCATAGGGCGTCACAAACCTAAGCTTTCCAAAATTCCGTCCTCCGTGCAGATATTCCGGCCGGATCAGATACTCTACCTCATGGGTATTTCCCACAAAGTCTTCCGTACTGATCTCTGATCTCGTAACACGGATAAACTGTCCTTCCGCCTCTACATGGATCGGCATATACCCCCATGTATTCTTCATCAGGGTCAGTGTTCCTTTTGTGGGCTCTTCTACATCCTCAAACAGCATTCCCTCTCCCGGAAGTGTCAGGAAAATACATTCCTTCTGTTTGATCCCCACCAGAAACTCTTCCATCGCCTGGTCTCCCAGCGACCATTTGCGCATATTGTCATACAGATAGAAGATCCTTTCGTTTTCGTATTTCAGGATCTCATAGAACTCTCTGGAGCGGAACAGCCGTCCGGCTTCAGAGAAATCCTTGATCGCCAGTTTGCGGAAATCATCGGTGCTTTGCACCTTTCCATAAGAAGTCATGACATAAGGCTTCTCAATGATCGCCGTGAAGGAAAGCTCGTACTCTCCGCCGCTGCAGACAACCGTAAACTTCCCTTCTTCCACATGTCCCGGTCTTAAGCCCCTTCCATCATACGTAAATTCCACTTTTGCCGGATTTCCGTCAAATCCCTGGTCTTTAAAATGCACACGAAAAGAGGACGGGTAGACCAGCCCCCGTATTGTCCCTTTGTCGTTTGTCTTTATAGTAAAACTTCCCCTGTATACTTCCCCTTCCCCAATTATGAGAACCAGATTTGTTTCATCAAATATGACATCAGGTCGTATTAACTGAAAGTCTCCTTTGGAAAATTTCTGGATTTTGTTTTTCAAGTCTCACACCTGCTTCTTTCGTTACTTTTTTGAAACCATACTATGATAAATTATAGCATTGTTTGAACAGGAATAGCAATCCCGGATAGAAAAAATGTAAAAAACATCCTGACAAATCACGGCTCTGAAACATTATAGAGAACTTTTTCCAGCATCTTTACAAGTGCTTCCTTCTCCTTTTTACTCATTCCCAGCGTCAGGCTCTTGTCAATTTTCTTTCGGTCCGCCTCCATCCTCCGCTGAATGTCATAGGCTTTTTCTGTCAGGTAAACGTTTTTACAGCGCCGGTCCTTTGTGCTTGGCACTACCAGGATAAACCCCTTTTCGTCCAGCCTCTTCAGAAGGCCCGTGACTGTGGGATTTTTAAGGCAGAGCGCCTTCTCTATATCTCTCTGATTCACTTCTTCTTTCCGGCTGGTCAGAAGATAATCCAGCACCGCGCATTGTGAAGCCGTGATTCCCAGTGTCCGCAGCCTGTTGTTAAAATCTTTTTCATACACGTTATTAATCTGCTTCAGCAGTAACCCAATGGACATCTGTTCCTTCATCTTATGCACCTCCCCGGCTGTCCTAATATTCCCGGATCACGTTTCCGATCTCCCGGGTTATCTCAAGCTCTTTTAAATCCTCCAATGCATTCCCGAAGGCCATCTCTTTCACCGCATCTGTCACGATCACCAGTTCTGCCGCCCCGTCTGTGATAATCTTCTGTACCACTTTTGATATGCTGACCTGATGCGCCCCCAGCACGCCGGCAATTGATGCCAGGACTCCCGGCCGGTTCTCAACCTTCATCCGCAGGACAAATTGATTTTCCGCTTCCGCAAACGGCTTGACCGGCGTATCCCGGTAACAGGTGCAGCTGATCCTTCCGGTACAGTTATACCGGATATCCCGCATCACATCGATCACGTCCCCCATGACCGCACTGGCTGTCGGGAACTCTCCCGCTCCTCTCCCGTAGAACATCACGTCATCTACCGCGTCTCCGTGGAGGAATACCGCGTTAAAAGAATCCCTCACGGAAGCCAGCGGATGGTCTTCCGGGATCATCATCGGATATACCGCCGCCTCGATCCCTCCCCTGGTATTGCGCGCCCTGCCTACCAGTTTGATCACACAGCCGAATTCTTTTGCATACAGAATATCTCTGGCTGAAATTTTCGTAATTCCCTCTGTATACACATCCGAGAAGACTACCCGGGATCGGAAGGCAATAGATGCCATAATAGCCACCTTCCTTCCGGCGTCATATCCTTCAATATCCGCCGTCGGATCCGCTTCCGCATACCCCAGCTCCGTTGCTTTTGCCAGCGCCTCGTCAAAATCCATCCCGTCCTCATACATTTTTGTCAAAATATAATTGGTGGTTCCATTGACAATCCCGGTAATCTCTCCGATCTCATTTGCCGCCAGGCACTGCTTCAGAGGCCGGATAATAGGAATACCGCCCGCCACAGCAGCCTCAAACAGAAAGTCTGCCCCTGTGCCTTCCGCCGCATCCAGGAGCTCTCTTCCATATTCAGCCACCAGATCCTTATTGGCAGTCACCACATGTTTTCCGGCACGAAGAGCCTCCAGGATCCTGGTTTTTGCAGGTTCGATGCCTCCCATCACCTCAATGACTATCTCTATCTGCGGATCCTCCAGGATTTCCGTCCAGTTATCTGTCAGAAGTTCCGTCCGTACGCCTTCCCTCACTTTCTCTTTGTCCCGCACCAGGATCTTTGCGATTTCAAGCTCCGCTCCTGCCTTCTGCTCCATCTCGTTCTTCTGTCTTTCTGCCAGCTTATAGACTCCGCCGCCGACAGTACCAAGCCCGAGGAGCGCTGCCTTTATCCGTTTTCTTTCATGCATATGGCGCCACATCCTTTTCTTTTCTCATATGCTTTAGTATAGCACAGGTATACAGTCTGATACAATTTTTAAGGTAACGAAAAAAGGAATCTTCTGTCGAAGATTCCTTTTCAGAGCGACAGACGGGGCTCGAACCCGCGACCCCGACCTTGGCAAGGTCGTACTCTACCAACTGAGCCACTGTCGCTTATTTAGTAGTTACTGTTCCGTACCTCAGAACAATAACTACTATACTATATGTTCTTTAAGTTGTCAACAACTTTTTTCATCTTTTTTTCATTCTTTTTTGAAGGCTTTTACATTCCCTCTTTTACCCGCACGGAAAGCCCCAGCTCCTCCAGCTGTTTTTCATCTGCCGGCGTAGGCGCTTCGGTCATCAGGCAGGACGCGTCCTTCACCTTCGGAAACGCAATCACGTCACGGATGCTGTCTTCTCCGGCCATAAGCATGACCAGACGATCCAGGCCATAGGCCAGGCCAGCGTGAGGCGGCACTCCATATTTGAAGGCATCCAGCAGGAAACCAAACTGACTGTAAGCCTGTTCCCTGGTAAATCCAAGCACTTCAAACATCTTTTCCTGTATGTCATTTTGGTGGATACGGACACTGCCTCCACCGATCTCATTTCCATTCAGCACGATATCATAAGCCTTTGCGCGCACTTTTCCAGGATCACTGTCGATAAACGCCAGATCCTCCTCCATCGGCATTGTAAACGGATGGTGCATAGCCACGAAACGGCCCTGCTCTTCACTCCACTCCAGGAGCGGAAATTCCGTGATCCATACAAACCGGTATTCATTCTTATCAAGCAGCTCCAGCTGCTTTGCAAGCTCCACACGCAGGGCTCCCAAAGAATCCCATACAACTTTATTTTTATCAGCAGCAAACAGAAGCAGGTCTCCCGGCTCTCCGTCCATAGCCTTCACCAATGCGCTCATCTGCTCTTCACTTAAGAATTTCGCAAAAGAGGATTTCACGCTGCCATCCTCCTGGATAGCGATGTATGCCAGTCCCTTGGCTCCATAATCCTTCACAAAGGCTGTCAGTTTGTCGATCTTCTTTCTTGGCATGCCTCCCTGGCCTTTGGCGTTGATTCCACGCACGCTGCCGCCGTTTTCCAAGGCACCGGTAAATACGCCGAAACCACAGTCCTTCACCACGTCGGATACATCAGTAAGCTCCATGCCGAACCGAAGATCCGGTTTATCAGAGCCAAAACGGTCCATAGCCTCCTGCCAGGTCATCCGCTGAATAGGAAGCTTCACTTCAATGCCCAGCACTTCCTGGAAAAGCCTCTTAAGATAGCGCTCGTTGACCTCGATCACATCATCTACATCTACGAAGGAAAGCTCCATATCGATCTGCGTAAACTCCGGCTGACGGTCCGCACGAAGATCCTCATCCCGAAAGCACCTGGCAATCTGGATATAGCGGTCCATGCCCGAACACATCAACAATTGCTTATAGAGCTGAGGGGACTGCGGAAGTCCGTAAAAACACCCTGGATGCACACGACTTGGCACCAGATAGTCCCTTGCCCCTTCCGGCGTAGTCTTTCCCAGCATAGGTGTCTCCACCTCCAGGAAGCCTTCCCCGGCAAAAAACTGTCTTGTGAGCGTCATGACATGGCTCTTCATCCGCAGATTCCTCTGAAGATCCGGTCTGCGAAGATCCAGATACCGGTATTTCAGGCGCACTTCTTCCTTTGTTTTTGAATTTTCCTCGATCGGGAAAGGCGGTGTTTCGGATTCAGACAGGATTCTTAAACTCTCCGGAATGATCTCGATCTCGCCGGTTGCAAGATTTTCATTGACAGCGCCGGAACGCATCTCCACTCTTCCTGTGATTGCAACCACATATTCCGCCCGCAGCTTCGCTGCCTTTTCGAGCAGTGCGGCATCTGCTTTTCCTTCCTCAAATACTACCTGGATGACGCCGGAACGATCCCGCACATCCACGAACACCAGTCCGCCTTTATTTCGATTTTTCTGAACCCATCCCATGATTGTGACGGTCTGCCCTGCCTGTGAGGCTGACAGTTCTCCGCATCTGTGGGTCCTTTTTAAGCCCTTCATTGATTCAGCCATGATTTTTCTCCTCTCCTCAAGTTCTCTACCACTTTTCTATTACATCCGCATAACAGTCAATGATTTCCTGATACCCTTCTTCCGCCAGCTGTTCCTTCTGAAACTTTTTATTCTTTTTCATATGGACAGTCAGCACCTGATATCCCTGCCCGCGGTCTTCTTTTGCCCTGTCAAGCACCTTTAACACTGCTTCTTTCGGGAGCTTTTTATCCAGCAGATACGCCTTCTTATCCTGCTTGCCCGGCACCTGATATCCGCTTTCCAAAAGCAGCATCACGATTCTTTCAAATCCGATGGAAAATCCGCAGGCCGGAGTATCCTGACCCGTAAACTTTCCGATCATCTTGTCGTAACGTCCGCCTCCGGCTACCGATCCGCCAAACTCATCCATACGGATCTCAAAAATCGTTCCGGTATAATAAGACTGCCCCCTCACCATCGTGGGATCGAACCTTACAGAAAACTCACATTCTTTTGCGGCTTCCACACTGGAAATGATCTGCTCCATCCTGTCTGAAGTCGTGGCATCCAGATGGTCTCCCAGCTTTTCCTTCAGATACCGGATACCGGACACGTCTGCCGGCGTCTCGTCAAAGAGGCCCAGATAACACTCCACGGATTCCCTGGCATAGCCCATCTCCTGAAGCTCTGCGGCCACGCCTTCTCTTCCGATCTTGTCCATCTTATCTAAAACAATAAACACCTCATCATAGTCTTCCTCTTTAAAACCACTATAGGAAGCCATGGCCTTTAATATATTCCTGTCATTGATACAGACTGTAAAATTCTTAAAATCAATCTTCCCAAGCACCGCGGTCGTGGCAAGGATCAGCTCAATCTCAGAAAGAGCGCTCTCTTCTCCCAGAATGTCAATATCACACTGGGTAAACTGACGGAATCTTCCCCTCTGCGGCCTGTCCGCACGCCAAACACTTCCGATCTGCAGTGCCTTAAAAGGAGACGGCAACTCATTGGCATGAGCAGAATAATACCTTGCCAGCGGCACGGTCAGATCATAGCGAAGGCCGCTGTCCGCCAGGTCATTTTCTTCTTTCGCCTCATCAATCTTCAGCTTTTCTCCCCGTTTCATGATCTTGAAGATCAGCTTTTCGTTATCTCCGCCCTGCTTGCTGCACAGATTCTCAATATGCTCCACACACGGTGTCTCCATCGACTGGAACCCAAAGCCCTTATAGGTCTCTTTGATCAGTCCGATCAGATAATCACGGATCTCCATTTCCTGGGGAAGGATATCTTTCATCCCTGTCACCGGCTTCTTTTTTAATGCCATAACCATTCTCCTTTTCGTTGTATCATCTCGTCGATCCTCTCAATATACGCATCGATCGCTTTGACGTTCTCGATCCGTATCAGATTCGTCAGCTTCTTCTTTCTGCTTCCCGGCATGGGGCAGGGCTCCTTCAGCACGATTTTTGATGATGCCCCGGCGCCGGCCGCCAGGATCGACTGTTTTTCTTCCATAATAAGTATATTGTATATTCCGGCTTTGTCAACCTTTGCATATCCTACATTTTCAAAATTACCGGCTATATTTTTCTGCCGATAGAGATAGTAGGGGGTAAGCCCCATCCTTCCCGCCGCCTCTTCTGCCATACGGATCATTTCACCAATATCTGTGCCCATACGAGCCTTTTGCTCCTCCTGGCCCATGCGGGCCGCACGCTTGATAGCAAGCGAATGGACGGTCAGACTGTCCGGCGAAAGCCTTCCGACCTTTTCCAGGGTATCCTGCATTTCAGCAGGCCCTTCTCCCGGAAGACCGGCGATCAGATCCATATTAATATTGTCAAACTCTATCTCTCTGGCCAGACAAAAGACCTCCTCAATCTCCTCTACCGTATGCTTTCTTCCGATCAGGTCAAGTGTTTTCTGCTGCATAGTCTGGGGGTTGACAGAAATCCTGGTAACGCCGTGCTTTTTCATTACTTCAAGCTTTTCTCTTGTGATACTGTCCGGCCGGCCAGCTTCCACTGTGTATTCCAGCAGACGACTTCTGTCAAAATGCTCATCCACAAAGGAAAGCAGGCGTTCCAGCTCCCGTGCCGAAAGAGATGTTGGTGTTCCTCCTCCGATATAAATACAATTCAGATGCTTTTCTGCGGAACACTCTGCAATCGAAGCGAGCTCGCGGCACAGGGCATCCAGGTAATCCGTCACACGGTCCGCCCAGTCCCCGATAGCTCCTGAACTGAAAGAACAGTAGCTGCATACGGTAGGGCAAAAGGGAATCCCGATATAGAGACTGTATCCCTCATTCAGGTCAAGCTGTCCAAGGAGCGTTCTCTCCCTTCCTGAAATATCCCAGGCAAGCGCTGCCTTATCCTCGCTCACCAGATACTCTTTCCGGAACCAGGAAAGAAATTCCTCCCTGCCAAAGCCTTCCTCCCTCTTCTGAAATGCAAGCTTTGTGGGCCGCACGCCCAGCAGAGTTCCCCAGGCAAGGGTGCGTCCTGCTTTTTCGGCCATCATCCTGTACCACTGCCGGTCCAGCACGTGCTTATCCTTTTCCCTGTCTCCTTCTGTATCCAGAATAAGTCTGGATCCATCCGGAAATTCTGCCGTGGCAAAATGAGAGGCTTTCTCCTCCACGGAAGAGTGCACCTCTTCCTCCGGGAAAAAAGCCTTCACCATATGATATGCATTATATAGATAGGAATCATTTCTGCAAGATACCAAAATCATATGCTACTCCTGAATAAAGGGATTTTCTCTTTTCTCGTATCCGATCAGGGTCTCCCCCATATGTCCCGGATAAACATGTGTATCATCCGGCAGAACCATCAGCTTTTCTTTGATTCCCCGGATCAGATCCTTCGTACTGCTTCCTTCAAAATCGGTCCTGCCCACTGATCGCTGGAACAATGTGTCTCCGCTGAACAAAACACCCTCCGATTTTACATAGTAGCAGCATCCGCCCGGCGTATGTCCCGGCGTATGAAGCACCTGAAAATCATATCCTGCCAGAGAGAGCGTCTGTCCGTCCCGCAAGGGCGCAGCTCCCGCAAAAGTATAACCCGCGGTATAAATAGCAGACTGGTTCCACTGCGGATCCTCCATCATCTTCAGATCGTCTTCATGTACATATACCGGCACGGAATATTCTTTCAGAAATCCATCAATCCCCATAATGTGGTCAAAATGCCCATGTGTCAGAAGGATGGCTTCGATCTTCAGCCCCTCTTCCCGAATATGATCCATCAGACGGGCCGGCGCTGCCGCCGGATCTACAACCACCGCCTGCTTTGTATCCTCATTCACCGCCAGATAGCAGTTTGTACTGATAATACCTGTCACAAATTTTTCTACTCTCATCTTTTAACCTGTTGTCCTTTCAATATCGATCACACCGTCCAGCTGGCGAAGCTTCTCAATGATTTTTGTAAGCTCATCTCTGCCGTGTACAATAAATCCCGTCTCGATGGTGGCTGTTCCTTTCTTACTGGTCCGGACATTCATGGATTTCACATCCACATCCGCCTCCGTGAAGATCCGGGACATTTCCATCAAAAGACCCTGGCGGTCATAAGTATACATCTTGATCTCCGCAAGATACTGGCCGCCGGCCTCTTCGGCCACATCACTCTCCCACTCGGCGTCTATAAGCCTTGCTCTTTCAGCTTCCGTCAGATGGATCATATTGACACAGTCTGTACGGTGGATAGAAAGACCTCTTCCTCTGGTCACAAATCCCACGATCTCATCCCCCGGCACCGGATTACAGCATCTGGAGAACCGTACCGCCACATCATCAATTCCCTTGACCACAATACCGCTCTTGGATTTTGCGATATGGACACGGTTCTTTGCAGCCTCTGCCACCCGTTCCAGCACCACTTCGTCCGTAAGCTCCTGCTTATGCTCCTTGTTGTACTCTTCCATCAAACGGTTTACCACCTGGCCCTCTTTCAGTCCTCCGTGACCAATGGCGGCAAGCACTGCATCCCAGTCCCGGAATCCATACTTCTTCTGGACCACCTCCATATATCTGGAGTTCATGATATCACTGGGATTAATGCTTTTTGATTTGCAGTAAGAGGCAATCATTTCTTTTCCTTTGATGATATTGCTCTCTTTAAATTCCTTTTTAAACCATTGATTAATCTTATTTTTTGCCTGTGTACTTTTAACGATGTTCAGCCAGTCGCGGCTGGGACCTTTGGAATTCTGAGAGGTCAGGATCTCGATCCTGTCTCCGTTCTGGATTTTATAGTCAATATTAACCAGCTTTCCGTTTACACGGGCGCCTACCATCTTATTTCCTACCGCACTGTGGATGGCATAGGCAAAATCGATCGGCGTTGATCCATTTGGAAGATTCTTCACGTCTCCCTGGGGTGTGAAGCAATATACATCCTCGGCAAACAGATCCAAATCCCCTTTGATCAGATTTAAAAACTCCCGGTTGTCCGACATGTCTCTTTGCCATTCCAGAATCTGACGGAGCCAGCTTAGCTTTTCTTCCTCCTGAGCCTCCACGCTCTTTCTTCCATCGTTGGACTCTTTATATTTCCAGTGGGCTGCAATACCGTACTCTGCCGTCTTATGCATTTCCTGGGTCCTGATCTGTATCTCGAAAGGCTGCCCCACCGAACTCATCAGCGTCGTGTGGAGCGACTGATACATATTTGGCTTCGGCATGGCAATATAATCCTTAAAACGTCCCGGAATCGGCGTATACATCTCATGGATCACACCCAAAGCCGCATAGCAGTCCTTCACGGAATCCACAATGATCCGCACTGCAAACAGATCATAAATCTGATCCACGGTCTTATCCTGATTGACCATTTTCTTATAAATACTGAAGAAGTGCTTAACTCTTCCGTTGACCTCTGCCTTAATGTTGGCATTTTTCATATGGTCCGACACTTCGTCCACAATCTGCTGAACAAATTCTTCTCTTTCCGTCTTTCTTGCATTGATCTGCTTTACAAGATCAAAGAAAACCTCCGGCTGAGAATACTTAAGCGCCAGGTCGTCAAGCTCTGTCTTAATCTTGGAAATACCAAGCCTTTGGGCAATCGGAGCGTAGATGTCCATGGTCTCCTTTGCCTTTTCCTTCTGCTTGGCAGGCGTCATAAACTGCAGTGTCCGCATATTATGCAGACGGTCGGCAAGCTTAATGATAATAACCCGGATATCCTTCGCCATTGCAAGAAACATTTTTCTTAAGTTTTCCGCCTGCAGCTCCAGTTTATCCGAGGAATATGAAAGCTGGCCCAGCTTTGTGACCCCGTCTACCAAAAGCGCCACTTCCTCGCCAAATTCTCTTTTAATATCTTCATCTGTATATTTCGTATCCTCCACCACGTCATGGAGCATTCCTGCCGTGATCGTTTCCTTATCCATCTCCAGATCCGCCAGGATAATAGATACCCACAGCGGATGAATGATATACGGCTCTCCCGATTTCCGGCATTGGTTCCCGTGCGCCGTCTTAGCCATCTGATATGCCTTGCTGATCATTGACACATCCGTCGACGGATGGTATTTCCGGATACGGGCGATTAACATGTCATACAGACGGTCCGGATCTTCATAATCGCCAGGTGCCTTTACCGCATGGCCATCCACGATCTTAAGTCCGCTCATAGTGTCTTCGGTAATAGACTCCGGCGCAATGCGCCCGTCGATCGCCTCATAAGTTGTCGTAGACTTTGACATATTAACGCCTCCTCTCTCTTCGTATTACAATCATCTATTTTCCCGGATATATGATGACCGAATCTACATCATATTCCTTCAGACGTTCCCGTCCCTTAAGCCCGGCCAGCTCCATCAGGAACACGGCCTTCACTACTTCGCCGCCCAGTCCTTCCACCAGACGTATCATAGCCTCGTTGGTTCCTCCGGTAGCGATCAGATCATCCACCAGCACTACCTTCTGCCCCGGCTTTACAGCATCGCGATGCATCTCCAGTTCTGCAGTCCCATACTCCAGCTCATACTGGATAGACACAGTCTCTCTGGGCAGCTTCCCTTTCTTCCGGATCGGGATGAATGGTTTATGCAGATTATATGCGATCGGAGCTCCAAAGATAAATCCCCGGGACTCAGAGCCGGCAATCAGGTCAAACTCAAGACCTTTCAGCTTCTCCTGCATCAGATCGATCGCAAGCCTCAAACCGTCTGCATCCTGGAGTACACTAGTCACGTCCCGGAAAATAATTCCCGGCTCCGGAAAATCCGGAATACTGATTACATAGTCCTCGATCCGTTTCATCGTCTCGTCTCCATTCTCTTAAAAATACTAATACAATCTTAAGTATATCATTACTTTTCCCTATTTTCAAACTATTCTGTACATTTATAGCAGTACTTTCTTTCGCATTTTTACGCAGTCTGATAGTGAGTGATCACAATCTGGGGCGTCGCCTGTCCCATATATTCATTCAGTGTGGGATAGTAGGTAATAGAAAGCAGCGTGTCTTTTCGCCCGGACAGATTCTCTACATCACCAAAATATACTGCCTCCACTGTATTGCCATTTGCATCCACAGCCCGCATTTTCAGCACATTCTTCTTCCTTCCTATCACACGCATATCCATAAGCCGCACGTTTCTGGCCGCAAAAACAGGCTTTGTATTTCCTTTTCCAAACGGCTCCAGAAGCGCAAGCTCACGGATCAGCCCTTCCGTTACGCAGGAAAAAGGCATTTCCATATCAATCACCACTTTTTCCGTCAGATCCTTGGGTGTCAACGTACAATGATCGTTGATCATCTTCCGGAAACTTTCCAGATTCTCCCGCTTCATCGAAAGTCCCGCCGCCTGTCTGTGACCGCCAAATCGCATAAGAAGATCCTTGCACCGGCTCAATTCCTCATACATAGAATAGGCTTCGATGGAACGTCCGGATCCTTTTAATCCTTCACTTGCATTTGTCAGCACAAACGCCGGCTTATAATACCGTTCCCTTATCCTTCCGGCCACGATCCCGGCCAGACTTTCGTGGCAATCGGGAAGATAGATCACCAGCACCCGGTCTTCTTTCAACGCAGATGCTTCTACCATCAGCTCCGCTTCTTTCACCGCTTTTTCCGTCATTTCCTTACGGCTGTCATTCAGTGCTTTCAGATCCCATGCCAGCTGGTCCGCCTCCTTCCTGGTCTTTGCCTCCAGCAGCCGAAGCGCCCTCTTGGCTGTGTCGAGCCGTCCGCTGGCGTTTAAGCAGGGACCAAGCACAAAACCGATATGATAGGCGCTGATGGTCTTATCCGCAAGGCCGGTACATTCGATCAGCGACCGGAGCCCCGGATTTCTGGTACGCTCCAGCATCTGCAGCCCTTCCTTTACGAAGATACGGTTTTCTCCTTTCAGATCCATCACGTCTCCTACCGTAGCAATAGCAACATTTTCAATAAGATCGTCCAGATCTTCGGAGTCCCGCCCCATAGATTCCCAGAGAGCTTCCATGAGTTTATATGCCACTGCCGCTCCGCATAAATGCGGAAAAGGATATTCGCAGTCCGGACGTTTCGGATCCACTACCGCATCTGCCGGAGGCAGGAGATACTGCTTCTTGCCCCCCCACTCTTCAAAGGGCACCTCGTGGTGATCCGTTACGATCACAGTCATCCCCATATCTTTTCCAAAGGCAATCTCCTCAGCCGCCGCAATCCCATTGTCACAGGTGAGCACCGTGTCCACGCCGTCATCATATGCCCTCTGGACCAGGTGAATATTCAGCCCATATCCGTCCGTCATACGATCCGGAATATCATAGTCCGCATCTGCCCCCAGCCTCTTTAAACCTTCCAGTAAAATATAGGTGGCATTGACTCCATCAATATCATAATCTCCAATGACCCGGAGTCTCTTCCCTTCTTCCAGCTTTTCTCTCAGGATTTCCACAGCCTTGTCCATATCCTTCATCAGCATCCCGTCGCACAGGTCTCCGATCGTCCCGTTCAGATACTGTCCGATTGCTTCTTCTCCCACAACATCCCGGTTTCTGATCAGGCAGGCAAGCCTGGGACTGATCTGAAATTTTTTCCCGATTCCGGCAAAATCTGCTCCCTTCCGAAGCATTACCCATCGTTCCATTTTTTCACTCCTTACGCCGCTATACATATAATAGTAATGCAAAAGAAACGGCCCGCCGTTCCTCCAGGCTGTGGCCGTTTCCCGTCTCATTTTTCTATTTGCTATTTCTTTCCTTTGCCTGCGGTCTTCTTTCCACCGATCTTTGTCTTCATTACATACCACAGGGCTGCCGTGATACATACAGAGGAATAAGCTCCCCAGACAATACCCACGATCAGCGGCAGTGCAAACTCACGGATGGAGCTGACACCCAGAATATACAGAACCGCAACCATGATGAATGTAGTCAGGTTCGTATAAATACTTCTGGTCAGTGTCTCTGTAACACTCTTGTTTACCAATAGCTTAAGGTCTGTGCTCCTTGTCTGGTAGCGCAGCTCCTCACGGATCCGGTCAAAGATAACGATAGTCGCATTGATCGAATAACCTACAATCGTCAGGATACATGCAATGAAAGTATTGCCAATAGCGATCCTGGATACCGCATAGAACAGGATAACTACCACCACGTCATGTAACAGAGCCAGTACCGCACTGGTCGCAAACCGGATATCCTTAAATCTGAGCCAGATGTACAGCAGCATGAACACTGCGGCTGTCAAAACGGCCACAACGGCGTCCTGACGCATTTCGCTGCTCACCGTAGAGCTGATATTTTCTGCAGTGATCGTATCTGCATCAACCTGGAAATTATCTACCAGAGCCTGATTGAGCGCCTCACGCTGGTCAAGATCCAGAGCAACCGTCTTGATGATGACCTGATTGCTTCCTTCTACCTTCTGTGTCTGGACATTGTTGTCTCCCGTTACTTCCTCTACCACCGGGACGATCTCCTGATCGATCTCATTAATCGTATAATCCTTATCAAAGTCTACCGTCGTTGATGTTCCACCTTCAAATTCCAGGCCATAGGCAAAAGCGCCCCGTCCCTGCGAATAATTATAGCCCAGCACTCCAAGACCGATAAGCATCACGGCAATAGAAAGGGTAAAGAAGTATTTCTTCTTCCCGATGAAATCAATAGGCTGACGTTCTTTTTTCGGATGATAATAAAGCTTTTCGCCCCGAAGTCCCACAGCATAGAACGCAAAAACAATAATCCTGGTAATCACCAGCGCCGTGAACATGGATACCACAATACCGATTGCCAGCGTCTGCGCAAAGCCTTTGACCGTTCCGGATCCCATAAACCACAGCACCGCAGCAGCGATCAGGGTGGTCACGTTTCCGTCTATAATAGCTGACATGGCCTTCTGGAAACCGGCCTTCAGTGCATTCTTAATACTCTTCCCTCTTGCCATCTCCTCGCGGACACGTGCAAATATAATAACATTTGCATCCACAGCCATACCGATACTCAAGACGATACCGGCAATACCCGGAAGCGTCAGCGTCACATTAAACGCATTGAGGATCACCAGCACAAGCTCTGTATAAATCACGAGCGCAATGCCTGCCGCCAGGCCGGGCAGATAATAAACGCAGATCATAAAGATGAACACCAGGCCAAAACCGATCGCACCTGCCATAAGGCTGGTACTGATCGCCTCTTCACCCAGTTGGGCCCCTACTACATTAGAACGGAGTTCCTTAAGCTCCAACTGAAGTCCTCCGATACGGATCGTAGACGCCAGGTTATCTGCCTCTTCATACGTGAAATTACCGGTAATATATGCGGTTCCGCCTGTGATCGCCGACTGCACTGTCGGGCTGCTGATCGTCTCGCCGTCATAGATAATGGAAATCGGCTGTCCAATGTTCGCCTCTGTTGCATCTGCAAACTTCTGGGTGCCTTCATCATTCAGGACCAGTTCCACAGAGTACTCCGCATTTCCCATATCGTCCTGTCCGGACTGCACACTGGCCGTCTGTACGTCTGCCCCGGTGATCACCGACTCGCCGTCGGAGGTCTGAAATTCCAGGGAGCCCGGCTTTCCAAGCTCGTCCAGGATCTGGTTGGCATCTGTTACACCCGGGATCTCAATACTGATCCGGTCATCGCCCTCCTGGTATACGCTGGCTTCCGTGCTGTACTGTTCCACACGGAGCTGCAATTTATAGATGGTATCACTCATCTGTTCCGCCGTCGGATTTTCATCCTCTACCTGATAGGTAATGCTGACACCGCCGGCCAGGTCCAGACCCAGCTTGATATTTCTCATTGCGCCGGTTCCGGTCTTTCCAAAGCCTACCGCTGTCGTAAATCCCAGAAAGATAATCACAACCGCCATAAGTATCAGGCTGATGATCCCTTTCTTCTTATTCATCTTCATGTTCCGATACTTCCTTTCCTGCATTTTCCCGCATCGCTTCCGCATCCGCCAGAGCGGCCTTGATCATGATCGCACACTCTACACGTTTACGCTGCATCTCGCAGCCGATCTCATATGTATCATGGATCGTCCCATGGAAATTATAGGCATTAGCCATACAGCCTCCGCTGCAGTAAAACTTTGCAAAGCAATTCCGGCATTTCTCCTTGGAATAGACATTGCAGCTGCGGAAATCATCCGCAATCTCCGGTCTTTTGATCCCTTCGTCCACATTTCCCATCAGGAACTCTTCCTGTCCTACGAACTGGTGACAGGGATACAGGTCTCCCCACGGCGTAACAGCCAGGTACTCAGTGCCGGAACCGCACCCGGAAAGCCTCTTGGCAAGACACGGACCGCCATCCAGATCGATCATGAAATGGAAGAAATTAAAGCCTCTTCCTTCCTGTTCTCTCTGGATCATGATCTTTGCCAGCTTATCGTATTCTTCCATGATCTTCGGCAGGTCCTCTTCCCGGATCGCATAAGGATCTGTCTCATCCCCTACCACTGGCTCAATGGACATCTGCTTAAAGCCCAGGTCTGCAAAATGCAGGATGTCTTCTGAAAAATCAAGATTATTTCTGGTAAATGTTCCACGGATGTAATAGCGCTCCTGTCCGCGGCTGTCGGCAAGCTTCTGGAACTTGGGAACGATCAGGTCATAGCTTCCCTTTCCATTGCGGAACGGGCGCATCTGATCGTTGATCTCTTTCCTTCCGTCCAGACTTAAGACCACATTGTCCATCTCCTTGTTGATGAACTCCTGGATCTCATCGTTTAACAGGACGCCGTTGGTCGTAACGGTGAAGCGGAAATGCTTGTCATAGAGCTTTTCCTGCTCTCTTCCGTAAGCTACCAGGTCTTTCACCACCTGCCAGTTCATCAGCGGCTCCCCGCCGAAGAAGTCCACTTCCAGATTTCTCCGGTTTCCGGAATTGGCGATCAGGAAATCCAGCGCCTTTTTCCCGACCTCGAAGCTCATCAGCGCACGTCTTCCATGATATTCGCCTTCCTCTGCAAAGCAGTATTTACATGCCAGGTTGCAGTCATGGGCAATATGCAGACACAGCGCCTTTACCACCGTCTTGCGCTTCTTCACCTCGTCTACCATACACTCGTAAACGTCCGGTACAAACAACTGTCCTGCTTCGGTAAGCTCCGCCAGATCATCCAGTACGTCCTTCAGATCTTCTGCCGGATAAACACCGCCTAATTTTTCCTCCACGAGCCCGTATACCGACGGTTCCTTAAGCTCTGCGACAGTATAATCCCTGCCATTTTCGTTCAATACCGCGATCACGTCATAGCACAGGTCGTCCACCACATGAACGGCGCCGCTGCAGACATCCAGAACGATATTGTATCCGTTGTTTTTATATTGATGAATCAAGGTAATACCCCTTCCTACTACTATCCTCTTCCTAAAATTCTCTGCGATACAACAACAGAGAGCCTGGCTTCCCAGACTCTCGAAGCTGTAATGCTCTTTGGCAGTACGTTTTTCGTATTCCTGATGCGTCCTTTACTTGTTCTGTTCGCAGGTCTGATTTCCTACAGTACAGGAAGTCTTGCACGCAGACTGGCAGGATGTCTGACATTCGCCGCATCCGCTCTTCTTCAGGTTATTGTTCATGGTCTGTGTATTTAATGTTTTCACATGTTTCATGGTACATTCCCTCCTTATTTTTCCTTAACTTATGCTATTATATCATCTTACCTGCGATTACGCAATCCATTTTTCTTAAGTCTATGCAGCCCGTTTTTCTTAAGTCTATGCAGCCCGTCCCTGCCATCGTCAGGATATCATCGCTCCGGCCATTCCACCGCCGGCGCAGAGCACAAATGTCGTCAGAAAATGAACACCATCTCCGCTTAATGTATGGTATACGCCCAGTGTGATCAGCATAAGCAGGGTAAAATAACTGCCGCCAAGCAGAAGTCCCCACAGGAACCTGCGTACCTTGGCAAGCTTCCCGATCACGATCCCTCCCACCAGTGTGGACAGGACATAGATCACGATCACCGCCGCAGATACACTTTTTTCATTCAGCTCCAGCCGGTACAGCGCCATTGCAAGCAAGAGGAGCAGGACTCCTGTCACCACATAGGATACCAGCAGGCCCTTTAGCACCCACAGAATCTTTGTATCTTTTCGAATCCGTCTTTCCATCCGCCGTCCCTCCTTGTCTATCACAAGTTATGACGGTGTACTGGCTTTTATTCCCGGATTTTTGTTTTCCGCCTTTTTCTACTGCTCCATCTGACGGCCTAAAAAGTCTGCCGCACAGCTTGCCACCTTCTGCTCCGCTCCGGTAAACTTCTTTTTTTCATCCCTGGAAAGCAGGATTACGCCTCCGATCACATCGCCTTCACAGATAATAGGATGAATCACCTCCCAGAGATAGTCTCCCTCCTGTTCACTGACAATCTTGACGCTGGCTTTTTCCTGTCCCGGAAATGTGGTGGCTGTCCGCTCTCCCAGAAGCTTCATAAGCTGGGAGCTGATATATTTGTCTGTAAGCTCCTTTTTCCCGCTGCCTGCTGCTGCCACGACCTGATCCATATCGCAGATACAGACCAGGCACCCCGTGGTCTGCGCCAGGCTTTCCGCATACTGCCCCGCAAATGCGGACAGCTCCCCGATGGGGGAATATTTTTTTAAGATGATCTCGCCTTCCCGGTCGGTAAATATCTCCAGCGGATCTCCTTCACGGATCCGCAATGTCCGGCGGATCTCCTTTGGAACCACGACCCTTCCCAGATCATCAATTCTTCTGACAATTCCTGTTGCTTTCATATTTTTTTTTCCTCCGTTTACTGTATTCTTTCGACAGCCGTACTGCTAGTATCTGTAAACAGAGGAAATTTTATTCCATTAGCGGATAAAATTCGTAGGCTGCTGTATTTCCTGCTCTGGAAGTCCGTATTTTTCTTTTCCCAGCGCAATGCTCTTCATCAGAAACGCCATATTCCGGGCCAGGGTACGCATGGTCTGAAGTCCTTCTGCGTCTTCTCTTGCCTCTCCCTGCTCTCTGCCATGGACACTGTTCCAATACTGGCTGGAAGCCACCGGCATGCCGCAGATGGTGAAATACTTGTTCAGTTCATCAAAGGTAGCTGAAAGGCCGCCTCTTCTTGCCACGACTACGCTGGCTCCCACCTTCATCCGTTTCTCGAAGTGGGTGCTGTAGAACAGGCGGTCCAAAAGCGAAATCAGCGTTCCATTGGCTGATGCATAATAGACCGGGCTTGCCACCACCAGTCCATCACATTCCTCAAATTTAGGTGCGATCTCATTTACAATATCGTCAAATACGCATTCCCCTTTTTCATAACAGCTGCAACAGGCAATACATCCCCGGACGTCTTTATTTCCCACCAGGATTTCTTCTGTCTCAATGCCCTCCTGCTCAAAAATCTTTCTCATTTCATCTAACGCGATTGATGTATTTCCTTTTGCATGAGGACTTCCGTTCAGCATTAATACCTTCATTTTGTCTCCCTCCAATTTAAGTTATATCATCTTGCTCCGTTTTCTATTCTACGCCCGCCCCGGGAAAAATCAATCTTGATTTTTCGCACTGCTGTGCTATACTTATTACTGATGGGGTATTAGCGCAGCTGGGAGCGCGCCACATTCGCATTGTGGAGGCCACGGGTTCGAATCCCGTATACTCCATATTTTTATGAACCGCGTATTTTAGGCAAATAATCATGACGCCTATATATACGCGGTTTTCTCTTTGTTTGATTTTGCAGAACAAGAAGAGCACCTTCAAAAGAGAATTGTATCACTTTTGTTGATGCCAAATTTTTAAATAATATACTATTCTTTTTTATCAGAGTCAATCCCGAATAATAAGTCTCTGTCTCTTCCTTATATATTCCGTCCTTGATACTGTACAGTCACAACATAAACCGTTTTCCTTGCTTCATCAATTCTGAAGATGACAATATAATTATCTATGAGTAATTGTCGATACTCTTTTCCTGCATAGCGTCCTTCAGTTCGTTCTTGATGCGATTGAGGAAAACTTTCTAATTTCTTTAATGCTGCCCAAATCCGGTCAGTCTGTCCTTTTGCATTTTCTGGCGCTAATTTTTCCAAAGCGATATATGCAAAAATATCATCTATATCCCTAAAGGCCCGTGGATTTAATTTAACTTTGTATTTATCCATAGTATTTTCTATTCAATTTCTCAAATGCTTCATTGAGATCAATAGAAACAGCACCTTCTTCCAGTTCTTTTTCGGATTCATAGATTGCCTGATCGATACGGTTAGTTTTGACAAATTTATCATATAATTCACTGCTCATAACAACTAAATCACTATATCCATTTTTAGTTATAAAAATCGGTTCCTGAGTTTTATGAGCCATATCAGATATTTCGCTTGTATTGCGAAGTTCCTTGATCGGCATAATAACTGGCATAGTATCAGCCCCTTTCTTTCAACATAATTATAGCATAATTATGTTGAAAAGTACACAAATTATTTACAGCACATTATAGAAAATCCTTTTTTCTTATGAAACTTCTATTATCTTCCCATGATCCAGCTTCAGTACCACATCCGCCTCGTTCGCCACAGCTTCTGAATGGGTCACCACGACCACACATCTTCCCTGCTTATGTGCATTATCCTTTAAAATCTGTGTAATCTCTGCCGCCGTATCTTCATCCAGATTCCCCGTCGGTTCGTCAGCCAGAATCACCGGGGCATGGCTTGCTAACGCCCGGGCAATCGCCACCCTCTGCTGCTGCCCGCCGGACAGCTTCAATACATTTCTTCTGGCTTCTTCTTCGCCGATCCCCAAGCTTTTCAGTATTGGCATCGGGTCTTCCTTTGCTGTCAAAAGTACATTCTCTTTTGGCGTCATATATTCGATCAGATTATAATTCTGAAAGACAAACGCCACATTATTCCTCCGGTGCCAGGCTAGTCCCTTTCCTTTTTCCATAATACTTTGTCCTTCATATAGGATTTCTCCGCTTTTGGGCTCATCCAGTCCTCCGATCAAAGACAAAAGTGTCGTTTTCCCGCAGCCCGATGGCCCGCAGATTGCATAAAATTTCCCTTTTTCAAACGACAGACAGATATCTCTTAATACGGGTTTATCACTGAAATAATAGTATCCAACACCCTTTACCTCTAATACAGACATTTTCTCCCTCCTCTTGCTCTGTCCTAATTCGATGATAAGATTTCCTTCGGCGTCATCTTGACAACTGTCAAAAATGACATACCCACTGCCGCCAATATAACCAAGAATCCTGCTGCCGTGGCGGCCATCATATATCCTATTCCTCCAGAATGGCCGGATATCAGTTCTGTCATTCCTGCTGTATCTCCTGTAAACACCATTCTTCCGACCACTCCCGATAAAGTCGCTGCACATAATCCAGCAGCGATCGCTGCTGCCATATAGAGAAGAAAACTCTCCAGGATTAACTGCCCGAAAATTCCTTTCTTCCCTATTCCAGCTGCCAAATAGATTCCCATTTCATGTTTTCTGTCCCTCATCCACAGAAACAGGATCAGATACAAAATGACTATTCCCAGTACGATCATAACAACGATGAAAATTCCCGTTAAAAAGCTAACCCGCTCCAACGGCTCGGCAGAACTCTGATATTTTCCATTATTCTGCTCTATCTCATAACCATCTGTATCAAAATGGAACTCATCTGCGACTTCCTCTAAGGTCTTTTCAAACTGTGCTGAATCCCGAATATAAAAATTCACGCCATTACGATACCAGTCAAACTCACCGCCCCGCAGGTCTGAAACGATCTTCCGATCCGTCTGTATATCGATAAAAATATAATTTTCCGGAAAGTCAAACTCCGCACGCTCACTGTCCGGCTCTGATTCATCCTTGACCTGGAATATTCCTTTAACCTGATAGGTATATACATTTCCAAGCGCCGCTTCGTTGGTTCCCCGATAATTTTCTGTCACCACGCTTTGAAAGGTATCTCCGATTTCCAGTCCGTTATCTCTGGCAAGTACGGTCGATATCAGCGCCTGTCCTTCATCGTCTTCCTCAAGGTGCTCTCCTTCTACCAGATTCAGATTGTCCAGATAGAACTGTTCCTGATACACGCTTCTTGTCGTTGCCAGAAAACAAGCCGCATGTGCATCTTCTTCCTCGCCTGCGACTGTAAACCTTCCCGGCGTCAGTTTCACATCAGGCAGGCTCATATAAAAAACATCATTTCCATTGTATGTAAGCAGGTTTTCTCCTTGGACTATTTCTTTACAGAGATCGTCATTCAGATACCTTGCAGTTCCGTCCACCTCAAGATTCGGCGTCACAGTAAAATATCCGCTCAATTTCTCCTTTAATCCGGCTGTCACCGCCTGGCTGGTTTCCCTGATACCAACCGCCACCATAACGCTAAGAAGGCTGGCCCACATCACCAGAAATAAAAGCAGGCTTTTCTTTTTTCTTCTTCCGATATACAGAAGGGCCCTTCTCCAACTATTCATAACTGATCTCCTTTATGCGATGAATTTTTATCCCAACAGTTCCCTGGCGCCATTCCCTAAAATTTTTCTTGTTTCCAGCCACACCGCAGCACCAAGCACCACATACAGCAGTGCGCTTGCTGCTGCTAATTCCTCTATATCTGGCTGACAGGAGATTTCTTCCACAGCTTCCGCTTCACTTTTAATCTCAAACTGTTCATTATAAGCCTCCAGAGCATTTATATCTGTCGGAAAGTCCATGACTTCCTGCTTGGAATTCTGCTCCTCCTGCCGATTCATATGTTCCAGCAAACCATTGCCAAGTCTGTTTCCGCTCCACATCGTAATCCCGACTGCCAGGATCAGCGCTCCCAAAAGAAGTATTCCTCCTTCCAGAAACATCTGCCCACGTATCTTTCTTTTTGTTTCACCTATGGATAGCAAGATCCCCACTTCTTTTTTTCTGGCTCCGATCCAGATCCGAAGTACCAAAATCAACAATACAATGCACACTGCTATCAAAAATACGATCAGAAATGTAGTGATTTTACTGACATTCTCCAACGGTTTCAGCGCAGATTCATACATAGAGGTGTCCACCTTGAGCTCATAGTCACTCCAGGTGATTTCCGGAATCTCCTTAATTTCTTCTATGATTTCATCCATCCTGGCAGGATCGTCGATAAAAAAAGTTGCCGTGTACTCCGGATCAATGGCTTCGCCTAAATCTTTTTTTGATATTCTCTCCATCTCTGTCAAGCCATCTATGTCCATAAACATATAGTTCCCGATAACTTGCTCCTCAACAGTATACTCATTTGTATACTGAGCGACATTCGCATGAAAAATCCCTGCGATTGTTAAATATTCCGTAGCAACAACTGTAAGGTCATTCAAATCTGTAATTCTTTTTGTATATGTCAATGGCAACGACAGCTGTTCAACACGGATCTGATCCCCCACCTTTAATTGATTCTTTTCTGCCAGTTCATCCGAAATCAAGATCTGATATTTATCCCCTTCCCGGATTGCTCTCCCCTCGACCAGTTCTAAGGTATTCGTACGAAAATAGCTTAATAATTCGCTATTGTTACATCCTTGTAAAATATTTTGCTTTTCGCTGATTTGATTTTGAATTCTCGGGTCATCTGAAGAATATTCGCCTGTTTCCCGCTCTAATTCTGCAAGCCGTGCAAGCAACGCATCAATTAAATCTACTTCTGGGAAATACGCCAAATATGACTTCGCCTCTTTACAGACATCCGTAACCCCTTCTACCCCCATAACCTTGTCAATTAGTTCGTCGTCTACGATCGAACCTTTATATCTGTATTGTTCAAATCCAGGTATATCTCCCGTTTGTTCCCATAAGTTTTTATCTTCTGCATTTTGGGGAATGATTGCCTTGATCGTAAAGCTGTTTCCGTAAGTTTTCTGGAGTTCCTGCATCCCGTCTTGGCTGCCTTTCCATATAGCAAGACCAAGCATCATACCCGACGCAATGACCGTCAATGTAAACATAAGCAAAATACATCTTAACTTATGAGTTTTTAGATAAATCAGACTCCTTCTCCAAATACTCATAACGCATCCCCCTCACAGTCTTTCTATATATAATTGATACTACAATATAATTTCAGAATTTTCAATTATATATCCTATAGTTGTCACATTTTTTATATATTTCAATTCCTTATTTCAGTTTTATCACCATCCTCTGCAGCCATTTCATATTTCCGATTTGTATGATTGCGTATATCATCCAGATCAGACCCTGCCACAGTACATACCGCCTGATATCATCCGTCTGGAAATCCCTGAGTCTCCAGACAATCCCGGTAAACAACATAGATATCACGGTTCCTGTTCCCAGTGGAATCCAGACAAACCTGGACACCTCCTTCTTCATATTGCGGACCCTCTCCGCCCGGCGCATACCAAAGCACTCCATAAACTGATACCTGGTCTTTATTTCCGGCAACTCCATATTGATCTTCACATGAAGCATCAGGATGCCTGCGGTCAGAAGCATGACTAACACAAATCCATTCATGACGGTCTCCAGGATATGCTCCATCTGCCGCCTGGTCACCGCCTCTTTCTTCGAATAAGCACTCTTTACCAGCGGATCAAAGGATTCATCATAGGCGTGCGCCTCTTGAAATTCTGCCATGATCTGATCTGCCCGCTCTTCCTGTTCCCGCACAGCGGATTTTGGCAGGTTTACCAGCGCCATCACCGTCGGGCCCTCGTGAATAGTATTTTCCAGTACCGCTTCGCCCGGCTCCACCGGTTCCCCGGTGTTCATATCTGTTGTTTTCCAGTAATCCTTTACCTTCTCAAAATAAGCATCCGAAAAAACAATCAGGTTTTCATATCTTCCCTGCCGAAAGCACCCGATCAGGCTGCTTGTCTCTTCTCCCACAATATGGCGCATGGGATAATACGTCCGATATTCATAAGCGTTATACGCGACCAGAGGCTGTCCGATATGCAGATAGGGTTCTTTCGTCATCATATACCAGTCGATGGGCTTCGCCTTGGCCCCCTGATCCTGCTGATATACCACATAAATATTTCTGCCTTCCGCATCCAGTCCCAGCTGCTTCTTTGGCGTTTCCCCCGCCAGCTCTTTCAGTTTCCGATAGGTGCTTTCGGATATGCCGATATTCTACCCCTGATGGAAACTGATCTTTGCCGGTTTATCTGGTTCCTCTGTCGTATCCATCGTAGTCGCCCTGATCATTGGGAGGGTCAGCACCTCTGCGCCGCAGTCATCTTCAAAATCCTGCAGGAAACTTCCATCCTGGCTGTTTGCAAACAACACATAATCATACGGGCATCTGTCTTCCGGAGCCTCAGCGATCTGATTGGATATCAGCTTCATAGAAAAGTAAAACATTACGCTGACATGGATCACCGTCAGCAACACCAGATACCGGACAGTCGTCTGGAACCGGTGCAGGACCATATGCTGGCCGGGAAGTGAATCCAGATATTTTGTAAGATTTCTTTTTCTTCGCTGCAGTGCGATACCCCATCCGTTGTGGCAGATCATATACAGTCCTATAAAAAACAGGCAGAGTACAAGCATACTTTCCACAGACCGGCGCTGGCTGTAACGGTATATACTGTACCCGGACAAGAAAAGACCTGCCAGAAGCCCCGGCAGCCTGTATCGTCCCGGAAGTTTTTCGCTTCTTACCGCTGCCGCTCTTCCATCCACCGTCTGGCGCGCCGATTCAATATCATGGGAAAATCCAAAGGCAAACAGGCTGATTACAAGAATCGCCACTACCGTCCACAAATAGTCCGTCCCCTCTGGTGTGCTCAGTTTCCCAAATAGAGGAAAAACTTTTTCCATTACAACGCAAAAAATCTTAAGGAGCAATCTTCCTGTTATCAATCCCGCTGCCAAAGCCAGAAAAAAGCCTGCCGTCAGTTCTCCGATCCATGCAGCTGTTCCTGCACCGCTTCTAATTCCCAGCGTATGAAAAATCCCATTGTCTGCCGCTCTTTTTCTACGATAAAAGGTCAGCACACCCAGGAGCAAGAAAAAAGAGATCAGAAGCAGGACGATCAGAAAATCCCTCATAATCTCTACCAGCCCCAGGCCTAATAGTCCCTGGTCCTCTCCGTAACTGTCTGCAAAGACACTCTGCATACTGATTCCTGTAAATAAAAACAAAGCCACGAGAAACACTGCCAGGAACACAAAAGAAAAATCTCTCCACCGGTGCCGAAAAGATTTCCATAAAATCTCATAATATAAATAGGAATATCTGCCCGGAAACCGCAGCCGTTTTTTTCGTTCTTTCCGGTACCATTTCTTTTGCTCCTGCTCTTCCTTTGCACGCCTGGAGGTCTCATCCCACTGCTCTGCTGCTTTTCCCGCCAGATACCATACCCCGTCCAGTGCCAGAAAGCCACTCAGATATACACATATCCCTGTAGGAACCAGGAAAACCACCTGCTCGTCTAAAATGGAAATATTCATCATTCCATACTGAAAAAGCATAGCTGTGACGGCACACATTCCCAGCCATCCAAATGGCTGCAGATATGGGTACCGTTTTCCCCCGACAGATAGAAATAAATGGACAAGCTCGCCAATCTGGACCCCCAGAAGAATTAATACCGCCGCTAAAAACCAGACAGCGGTCGTTTCTGCATTTTCCGATAGTTCCGCCATATCTTTCAGAAAAGCCCAGTGATACACCTGTACCGGATCCTTCTGCTCCCATATCCACAGCAAATATAGGTGGATACTGGCACGTCCTTTCTCTGTGACGATCCACGGGAAGAATAAATATAGCTGCAACAGGATCCCCATCACCACATCCAGTTTTTGCTTTTTCGTCTTTTCTGCCATTTGCTTCACACTATACCTCCCTGCGAAAAGAACAGAATCCTGACACAAAAAGTATCCTCCTGATCCTGAATAGCGATTTCCCCTTTATGTCTCTCTACAATCTGACATACATTTCTCAATCCGTAGCCGTGGATGCCTGTTCCTGTTTTGGAAGATGACAGACCGGCACTGTCCTCTTTTTCTATTTTTCCCTTACTGTTTTCAATCTTCAGTAGGAGAATCTGATGGCTGATCCTGATCGTAAGCCTGATCCATTTTTCCTCATCCCCTGATCTTTTGCAGGCCTCTAACGCATTGTCCAGCAGATTTCCAAACAGGGATACCGCCTCCTTTGGAGAGACTGGCATAGATTTCAAAAGCGGCACGTCAATTTCCATCTCAATCCCGAGTGCCTTGGCCTCTCTTCCTTTCTGATCGATCATGAAATCTATCTCCTCAATCCCAGTCAGGATCTGTCCGGAATTGGCACCCATCTCCGTTCCGAGTTCCCCAAGATACTGATGGAGTTCTTCTATCCGGCCTTCTTCCGCATATTTCTGCATCAGCAAGATATGATTTCTCATGTCATGGACGGTCTGTCTGCTTCGGTACATATCCTGAAACTGTTTTTCCATCAACTGCTCATGGATCTGCAAAAGCTCTGTTTCTTTTTTTAATAACTGGTACCGGAAAAACAGAACTCCGCCCGTCATAAATAGCGCCAGCAAAACAGCAATGGAAATACTCTCTGTAATCCCGCGGATTCCCCGGCTTCCGAAAGTTGTGTCTTCCAATATCAGCTGATACCGGATCAAAAGCAGATATATCACCACCAGGCATACGCAGGCTTCATTTTGATAAGAGGACAGTTTCTTCCCAATTCCCTGGAGCAGCCGTTCTGATAATAAAAGTAAGATCAGAGTCCACATCCTGGACAATATGTAGATCAAAAGCCGTTCTTCCACTAAAGCATCCACAGATATTGGCTCCGGTGACAATCCTGCCTCTTTTTCCATGTAGAGAAAGCATAAAAACAGGTCAAAAAAGGAAAGCAGACTGTAGTATGCCCCTGTCAGTGCAAAACCCGTACGGAAGGTTATGTTCATTCCCCTGCAGGCACACCCGGAAATTACTACAATACACGCCAGAAACATGACTGCCGAAAAGAAATAAACCTCCCTGGATATACCAAGTACTGTTCCACATAAAAAGATACATCCCCACTTGATAAGTCTTTTCCAATGCCCGGATACCCATTTATCCGCAAATCCCCCTTCCAGCAGTCGCCAGCACATCCAGATCTCACCCATGGATATCAATATCAGTAGTGATAAATATACTTCTCTGTTCATCATACGCCCTCCAGATATTCCAGAATCTGATGTTTGACTTTCGCAAGCTGAACTCTGCTTACCGGAAACTCTTCCCCGCTTGTCAGATATATGACGCCGTTTTCCATTCTTTCGATATGTTGGACATTCATCACATGCCCCCGGTCCACCAGCATAAACCTGGGATCAGAAAGTTCTTCCAGAAGCTTCCCTAGTGCAATCCGTTCTCTGTAAGTCCCGTCTATCATTACATACTCTACATATTTCCCGCCTTTGGAAGCCTTCTGTATGTATCGGATTTCCCGGTAAAAAAGCTTCTTTTTCCCGCGCTTTATTCCAACGATACGATAGTCCTTCTTCTGTTCTATTTCCTCAGAAATCATCCTTTGCAGAATGTCGGGCAGCCGCCGGTCCATGCTTTCCTTTAAGATATACTGACTGGCTTCCACAAGGTAGCTTTCTGCTGCATACTCTGCATAGGAGGTCAGGTAAAGAAGCTTTGTGTCCTTTCCCCGTTCTCTCAATATTCGTCCCAGTTCTATACCGTTGATCCCCGGCAGCCTGATATCCAGAATCAAAATCTCGTACTCGCTATTTTCTTCTAAAAACCGCTCCGCACTCTCATAGGCCCGACACTGTATTTCCGCAAAATCTCCGGCTGTCTTTTCCACATACCTGCATACCTCTTCCCGCATCCGGGCCTCATCCTCAATTACCCCAATCCGAATCATTTTATCTCCTCCTTGCTCATACGGAGTTTAAAACGATTATAATATACTCCACTGCATTTTTCAGCAAGGTGGCTGTTAGTGTCTATTTTTCAGGCCATGGATTTAAGTAAAAAAATAACCGGCACCCTCTCGGATGCCGGTCGTCCCTTTTCTGTCTCGAAAATAAATTGTCTGTTATTCTGTCCTAAGCGCCGTCACCGGATCGCTCTTTGCCGCTTTTCTCGACGGGATCAGCCCGCCGATCAAAGTCAGGACCACGCTTAGAAGAATCAGAATCACCGCCGGCCGCACCGGAAGCACGGCATTGACGGCATCTGTTCCTGCAAGATAATGGATCAGTGCGTTACCCGGTATCAAAAGCAGAAGTGAGATAATAATTCCCATTGCCCCCGCACAGAACCCAATGATAAAAGTTTCCGCATTGAAGACCTGTGAAATATTTCCCTTGGACGCTCCGATGGCACGCAGGATACCGATCTCCTTCTTCCGCTCCAGTACACTGATATAGGTGATGACACCGATCATGATCGAAGAAACCACCAGGGAGATTGCCACAAATGCAATCAGTACATAGCTGATGATATCAATAATATCCGTCACGGAAGACATCAGTGTTCCCACCACATCCGTATAGGTGATGACCTGCTCTTCTTTTCCTTCCTCTTCCATCTTACTGTTATAATCATCCAGGATCTTTACCACCTGCTCCTTGCTCTCGAAGTCCTTCGGATAGATATCAATCCCGCTTGGCACATCAAAATCCACATAGCCAAGAGTAGCCAGATTATTTTCATAAGATGCGCTGTCGCCGGAATTCATAGACATCATAAGCTCCGTCAGCTGATCTCCTGTCATATTCATCTGAAATGCATCTGCAAATGCATCCCCATCAATATTCATGGCGTTTTCCAGACTGCTCCCTACATTTGCCATTGCCTGGCTCATGGCTGTTCCCATGCCGTTGGCAAGCTGGCTCATCATCTGCTGCATTGCGGATGAAATCTGTGCGGACAAGGCCTGACTGACAGCGTTTCCATAGGAAGACATGGCATTTCTCATATAATTCTCTACCACCTGCGTCAACTGGCTTTCCACATTTCCCATATCAACAGTACCTGCAAGACCTTCTGCAAGACGGTTCTGTGCATCCTCCGTCTGCAGATAGTCCAGGAAATACTCGCCTATCTTCGAAGGATCCGGACCATTCCCCGCCTGCGCATAATCGTAGTAACCTTTCATAATCTCTTGCGCTAGTGCAGTCATCTGATCATCCGTAACCGTAATATTCCCCATTTTCCCTTCAAGCAGCTGATTAAATTTCTGTACAGCCGTAGGGTTCGTACCCATAAAGCTGACCAGCGCATTATAAAATTCATCCACATTCTGGAAATTCTGTTCTGCCACGGATGCTGCAAACTCTTCCTTCAGCCCCTCAAAAAGACTGGAAAGCTCCGAGCTTGATACCGTCATCGCACCGCTTTCCTTTATGATATTCACCACCGATTCCTTCATGATCGTTTTGGCGCTATCACTGGTCAGATAGTTCTGAAAGCTTTCCAAAAGCCCCGAATAATCCGCCTCCGGATGATCCTTCACATAGAGCTGGTAGCCTTCCATCAGGCTTTCCGCCATTTTCGCAAATCCTTCTGACGAGATACTGATATCCAGATTTCCCAGCATCTCGCCCAGGTCCATCGTCCCCGTTTCCGGCAGGTTAATGTTGATTCCGCTTAGATCGACCATTCCTGACAGGTCCACAGAATCGTCTGCATTTCCGAATACGCTGGAAAAGTCAAAGGAATCCGACAGGTTTGAAAACGCGCTTTCATCAAAGCCAAAAGCCTCCTGAAGCTTTTCCTCGTCCACTGTAATCAGGGACTCCATATCAAACGTATTTTCAGAGTTCTCCTCTCCAAAAGCCTCTCCCGTAAATACATTAACAGAAGGATCTGCAAGCTGCTGTTTGACGATCTCGGTATCCCCCGCATACTCCGACATATGTTTGGTCAAAGAAGCCGGATAACAGATACCCGCACTTAAGGCAGAGGCATTGGCATCCTCAGAAGGCTGCACGACGCCGACAATGGTCAAATCCTCCCCGTTCTCCACCAGCCCTTTCACATAATCATGATCGCCGGACTTGTCTGTCCATACCTGGTACTGGCTGTCATACGCATAATAATCTGCACTGTTTACCAATTTGAAATTGATGCCGATAATATCATCATAATCATAACTTCCCATATCCTCCGGTACAGTTATATCTTCTTCATTCAGGAACTGGCTGACCATCTCATCCAGCTCCAGCGGATCTCTGAGTCCCAGCGTATAGAGCATGAAATCACTGATCGCTCCGCCCTGGGTCAGGACCAGCACACACTCGTTGGAATTTTCCGGCCACCGCCCCGCCTTTATGTCATATTGTCCCTCATACAGTTCTTCGTTTTCCGGCATTTCATAAAATACATCCGTGCTCATCATACTGGACATCATGCTGTTCGTATTAGATGCTGATCCCAGGCCCAGCGAAGAGAAAGAACTGTCCGGATGCACCTGGCGGATCTCATCCCCATTTTCTTTATAAATCTGAGGCTCCGTATTATACGAATACTCAACCGCATTCGTATACTTTTCAATTCCGCTGTCACCGCTGTCCAGATAGGATTTCAGAGATTCCAGATCATTGGTGTCCATAGTGGAGAACATATCTGTTACCATATTGACCACATAGATATCTCCCTGCTCTTCTTCCTGAGTTCCGGCTTCCTCTCCGCTTTCTATCATAGAAGAAAAGTCGACACCGGTACTCTGGATCTGCAGCGGATATTCAGATAACGTCTCTTCCTCTATCTGCTTGATATAATCATTTACCCCTGTAGACAAAGCTAAGATCAGCGCTATCCCTATGATTCCGATCGAACCTGCAAAGGAGGTCAAAAGTGTCCTTGCCTTCTTGGTTTTCAGATTGTTAAAGCTTAGGGACAGGGCTGTCAGAAAAGACATGGACGCCTTCCCCATGTTTTTGTGCTCCGGCTCTTCAAGCTCCTGTTCATTGACCATAAAGGGATCACTGTCGGAACGGATCTTCCCATCCTTCAGATTCACGATCCGGGTAGCATATTCATGCGCCAGCTCCGGATTGTGTGTAACCATGACGACCAGCCGGTCCCTGGCCTCTTCCTTTAGCAGTTCCATGACCTGCACACTGGTCTCGCTGTCCAGCGCTCCTGTCGGCTCGTCGGCCAGCAGGATCTCCGGATCATTGACCAGAGCCCGGGCGATGGCAACTCTTTGCATCTGTCCGCCGGAGAGCTGGTTCGGCTTCTTATGAACCTGTTCGCCCAGTCCCACCTGATCCAAAGCTTTCTTTGCCCGTTCTCTTCGCTCAGATTTCCCAATTCCTGAAATGGTAAGCGCCAGCTCCACATTGGAAAGAATGGTCTGGTGCGGGATCAGATTGTAGCTTTGGAACACAAAACCGATGGTGTGATTCCGGTAGGAGTCCCAGTCTCTGTCTTTGTATTTTTTCGTGGATATTCCGTTGATGATCAGGTCTCCGCTGTCGTAGCGGTCCAGACCTCCGATGATATTTAGAAGCGTTGTCTTCCCGGAGCCGCTGGGCCCCAGGATGGCAACAAATTCATTGTCTCTCAGATTCAGACTCACCTGATCCAGCGCTTTCTGGACCAGACTTCCGGTACGATATTCCTTACAGATGTCTCTTATCTGAAGCATTGATGTATTATCCCCTTTCTGTCACGCGCCATGCTTTGTTCTATCCCCCTCTAATGTTGTTATTATAGCGAAAAAACATCTGTTTGTCATCGTACAAAACAAAGGATTTGTATCATTCTATCCTCAGATTCCCAGACCGCTGACCCAGTCGGTTACTTCCCCTTCCGCATCCGGCACCGCATTTCTTGAAATCGCAAGCCCGTCTTCTTCTACCTGGGCATCCGGCTCCAGTTCGGCAATCGTATCAATGGTCCTGGAAAATCCGCTTCCCCCGTGGGTCGTAAATGGGATGATAGTCTTTCCGCTAAGATCATACTCCTCCAGGAACGTATAAAGAGGCATGGGAAGGTCTGCATTCCAGTTTGGATATCCGATAAAAAGGGTATCATAGCCGGAAAGATCCGCCGGAAGATCCTGAATCTCGGGCCTTGCGTTATTGTCTCTTTCCTCAAGAGCCACATCTCCGCACTCATTATAGTCCTCCGGATAAGGTGTCACCGGCTGAATCTCATACAGATCGCCGCCGGTCTGTTCCTGGATATACGTAGCCATTTCCTCTGTGTTGCCTGACCAGGAAAAATAGGCGACCAGAATATTACTGCCCCCGGAAGCATCCGTACCCGTGCCTTCATCTGTGCTTGTGTCTGCGCCATCATCTGTACCGGTGCTGCTGCCGCTCTGGCCGCAGGCCGCAAGAGCCAGAGCCATAGCTGACGCCAGAAGTACACTGATCAATCGTTTTCTCATCGCTTACATCTCCTCCTTACATACACTCCATCAGGATGTCGTAGATCTCATCCCGTCCAAGCTCTCTTGGTCCGCATTTAATGATGTTGCAGGTGTCCGCCACCTTTCTTAATATTTCCGGTGTGATCTCTACCTTTGATTTCAGCTCTCCCATCTTTGTAGGAAGGCCACACTCTTTAATAAAGTCTGCAAGCGCTTCCACGGCTGCCTCGGCAGTATCCACGCCGAAGACTTCCTTTCCGAATTTTTCAAATTTCGTTTCTGCATCTTTCACAATATGGCGGTAGTAGACCGGATGGATCACTGCCAGTCCCTGTCCGTGATTACAGTCGGTGTAAGCTCCAAGCTGATGCTCCATCTGGTGTGCCTGGAAGTCTGTCAGGCGCCCTACCTTCAGGATTCCATTTTCTGCCATTGCAGAATCCCACATCAGATTGCCTCTGGCCTGCATATCATTGACATCAGCCAGGAGACGGCGCATATTGACAACTGTGTTTTTCATGATGGCAAGTGCCACATCGTCAGATACATTGTCTTCATCCGAGTGTCCAAGATAGGTTTCTATCGCATGGCTTAAGGTATCAAAAGCACCGGAGATTACCTGCATCCTTGGAACAGATGCCATATATCCCGGATCCAGAACAGCAAATCTTGCTGAGCTTCCAACGATCGGTCCCTTCCAGTTTTTATCTTCGCAGGTGATGACTGCACCAGAGTTCATCTCCGCTCCCGTACCGGATGCCGTCACTACTGCTCCCATAGGGATGCCGTCTGCAGGGAATCTTCCGGAGCCGTACTCCATCTCCCAGATATCCTGATCTGCCTTTGCCTGCGCAGAGATTACCTTACAGCAGTCGATGACACTTCCTCCTCCTACTGCCAGGATGAAGTCTACCTTCTTTTCTCTTGCAAGCGCGGCGCCTTCCTGTACTTTGGCATAGGTGGGATTCGGCATGATGCCGGAGAAGTCAACCACTTCTTTTCCCGCCTCTTCTAAGATTCCTTTCACCTCGTCATAGATGCCGTTTGCCTTTATAGAGCCTCCGCCATAAGCCAGCATCACCGTTGTCCCTACGGCCGGCGCTTCTGCGGCAAGAGCTTTTTTTGCAGCTCCTTCACCAAAATAGACTTTTGTGGGATAAGTAAATGTAAATTCGTTCATGATCCATTCCTCCTGTTAATACTGAAAATATAGTGCTGATTTATTCTTTCTTTTCTTTACACTGTGATTGTATCAACCGGTTGTAACTATCGGTCAATAGCTTTTTTCATATTTTTCATGAAAAAAACAGAGCCTTTCGGCTCTGCTTCCCGTCAGAATATTTTATACAGTTATGAGGTAATGATGTGAAGCTCCATATTCCCAAAAGAATCTCCCAGGGTAAACTGATCTTCAATTCCTTCTGTCACGTAAATGTCTCCATCCTCCGTGACAGCAATCATCTCAAAATCCTGGTGTTCCTTCCAGTATTCCTCAGCTCCTTCCAGTCCTTTCACAAACATGGATGTAGAAAGGGCGTCCGCCACTTTCCCTTCCTCTGCGATAATGCTTACAGACACCAGGCCGTTGTCCACCGGATAACCTGTCTCCGGGTCGATGATGTGGGTGTATTCTTTTCCATCTTCCCCGACGAAATAACGCTCATAGCTTCCGGAGGTCACCACCGCACAGTCAGAAGCCAGAAGCATGCCCATCTGTCCGTCCCCGAAAGGATTGCGAATCCCGATACGCCAGTCGGTACCGTCAGGTCTCTTGCCTACTGCCTGGATGTTGCCTCCAAGATCCAACAGTGCAGACGTTACGCCCTGCTCTTTGATCACTTCTGCCGCCGCATCTCCGGCATAGCCTTTTCCTACGGCTCCCAGATCCAGTTCCACTCCTTCCGGGAGTGTCAGCTCATTTCCACTCAGGCTCACCTGCTCATATCCCACATGTTCCAGAAGCGTCTGGATCTCATCCGGCGCCGGAATGCGGTTCTCATCTGTTGTAAAGCCCCAGGCCTCCAGCACCGGATAGATGGTCGGTTCCAGTGCGCCTCCGGTCTTTTCTGCCATTTCAAGTGCAAAGCTGACCACGTCCCTTGTGTCATCGCTAAGCGTCACAGGGCTTTCCCCGCTGTGGTTCGCCTGATAGATCTGACTGCTTTCATCTGTAACGGACCATTCCTTTTCCAGCTTAAGGATCCTCGCCTGTGCCTCTTCTACCGCCTCGCCTGCATCCTCTCCATAAGCTGTTATGGTCATATATGTATCCATTCCAAAAAAATTCACCTGCTCCTGCTGTCCTTCCAGGCTCTGGGAGGTACATCCCGCAAAAGCAAGGCTGATCCCTATTCCCATCAAAATTGCTGTTATTCGTTTCATTCGTCGCTCCTTCGGTTGAGTTACTTGCCATGTTCACAGGCACATCATAGCAAAATATTCCGTAAAGAACAACTATAAAACTACAACAGTCCCAATCCATTTACCCATTCCTGCACTTCAGCCTGGCAGATCCTCGATCTCTGAAACCGTACTGGAAAATCCACTGCCACCTGATGTAACAAAGGGGATGATCGTTTTTCCAAATACCTTTTCCACAGGGGTTTCATATATAGTTTTATATATCTTAAGTGGATAATTTACTTTTTCATCACTGTTTAACAGGACATTTTCGTCCTATTAATGTCCTGTTAAACACATTTTTAAGAATATCCTCTTCACTATATTTTATTTCATGTCACTTAAAGCTTGCAAATATTCCTCCAAACGCTTCCGCGAACCAGATTCAAGCCTTTCATACATTTGAAGCAGTTCATATTCTTTTGAATTCTTATTAATCACGACATAGTCCATCTGCCTGTGTTCCTTCGGATTTTTGCTGTCCGTCTCTAACAGCAGCTCATATGGTGAAATTTCCAACACATCGCATATGATCATAATCTTATCAGCAGAAGGATTCGTTCCCTTTCTCCGCCAGTCACTGACCGTACTCTGGGAGATACCTGTTCTTTTCACAAATTCAATTTGTGACATTCCCTTTTCCTCAAGATATTGATAGATTCGTTCGCTAATAAGCATAGCCTCTCCTTTCAGTTTGTTCCTTAGCTTTTCTTTTCAATTTCATCTTGACAAAACCGTCAGTTCTCATTAGTATAAAAAAGAAGAGAAATGGGTTTGTACCAAGTATGATTTTAAAATCTGAACGGGTTGCTCGTTTCTTTTTTTACGTCTAAAATGTCATATAGATAATAATTTCCATTTTTTGCATGGCGGACCAACATGGAAACATGATATACGTTATGCCGTTCCAATATTCCCTGTTCGTTATAAACGGGCAATGCGAATCTGGAATCGTACCGATACCATCCAAAAGCTGCATCTCGCAAATGCTTATTTCCAAAATTCTCCCGGAAATGCCATGTTAAAAGCATAGGGTTTGCAATTTTTATATCCATGGAGTAAAATATGATTGTTTCAACCGGTTGTTTCTATCGGTCTGTTAGTACAGGAGGGAATAAACTATGATATATACCATGATGCAGGCATGCAAAGAAGCAGATATGACCTATCAGGCATTGAAATATTACTGCAATGAAGGGCTGGTGCCTAATGTAAAGCGCGACAAAAATAACCGGCGCATTTTTGATGAAAAAGATATCAAATGGATCAAAGATCTGGTCTGTCTGAAAAAATGCGGGATGAGCATCCAGGAAATGAAGGACTATCTCGCTCTCTGCCTGGAAGGCCCATCCACGATCACCCGGCGAAAGGAAATGCTGTCCGTGAAACGAGAAGAACTCCTCTCCTCTATTCAGGAACTGGAGAGCTGCGTGGACTACATCGACTGGAAGCAGCAGTTCTATGATGATGTGCTCTCCGGAAAACGTCCCTATGTCAGCAATCTGATCGCCTCAAAATAGTATGATTTAGTATGATTTATTATGGGTTCAAACGATAGCCCGCCCCCCCTACCGTCTCGATGATCTGAGGATTTCTTGCGTCATCCTCTATTTTCTCTCTCAGACGGTTGATATGGACAGACACTGTAGCCGCATCAGAAATGTAATCAAATCCCCAGATCTTTTCAAACAACTCCTCTTTTGAAAAAACAATATTAGGGTTTTCCGCCAGAAAGCGGAGCAGCTCAAACTCCCGGTTTGGAAGGCGGATCTCACGTCCCTTCTTCCATACCTTCCAGGTCTTTGTTTCCACGACCACATCCTGTATTTTTAGCTTTCCGTTTTCATCAGAAGATTTATGCGCATTCTCCCGTCTGCCTGTCAGGCGCTCATACCGTTTCAGATGGGCACGGACCCTCGCCACCAGCTGGGAAGGATCAAAAGGCTTGGTTATATAGTCATCCGCCCCAAGTCCCAGTCCGCGTATCACATCCACAGCTTCCGCTCTTGCGGTTACCATCAGAATAGGAATATCTATCTCGTCCCGAATCTTACGGCAGATCGCATAGCCGTCAAGTCCGGGAAGCATCAGATCCAGAAGAACCAGATCATAATTTTTTTCCTGGAGTACCGGGATGACTTTTCTGCCGTCGTCTATGATATCCGTCTCATATCCGTTACTTTCCAGATAATCCTTTTCCAGCCAGGCAATCTTTTCATCATCCTCCACGATCAGTATCTTTGCCATTTTTAGTCCTCCTTCGGGAACAGCAGCCGGATTTTAAGTCCTCCGTCATTCTCTGCCTCCACACGTCCGTGATGCTGTTCCATAATATAATTTACTACATAAAGTCCTACGCCGCTCCCTTTTTCCTTTCTTGCCTCGTCACAGCGGTAAAACCGTTCAAAAATATGTGGGAGTTTATCCTCCGACACACCGTTTCCATGATCATTCCACTCCAGAACCACCTCCGTCTCTGTCGCAAAGACAGAGATCTCAATCTCTACCGGCCTTGTCCCGGCATATTTCATGCTGTTTTCCAGAAGGTTGTCAAAAATACGGGGAATCTGTTCCACATCCATATTGATTTCGGGCATAGCTTCCTGCCCTACTTTCAATGAAAACGTCACATTCTCTGGATCGGCCATTTCTTCTTTCTGTGCAATATAAACACTGGTAAACTCCGCCAGATCAGCACGGACCATATGAAAAGGCATCTGCCCGCTCTCGATTCTCGAAAACTCAAACAGCTTCTGAAGAAGCACATTCATCTCCCTGGTTGAATCATATGCGGTTTTCAGATACTTTTCCTGCCTTTCTTTCGTATCAGCCACCCCGTCCAGTACCCCTTTGATATATCCCTGGATTGACGTCAGAGGTGTACGCAGATCATGGGAAATACCTGTTACCATATCGGTTCTGGCTTTCTCATTTTTCTCCCGCTGTTTCTGATTTTTCAAAATGGTGCGCTGCATATCATTAAAGCTTTGACATACACGTTCAAATTCCGCCTCGCCCTGATAATCGATCTCCTCTTCCATATTCCCGTCCTGGATCCGTTTTGCTCCATCTACCAGAAGCTCCACAGGCTCAAGCACTACCCGGTTCATCCTGCGGGTAAAAAATGCCGCTAAAAGAAGAAGAACAGCGATCGCAACAGCTCCGCGACACATACCGCCGCCAGGAATATTGAGAACGGACTCGTAACCGAGGTTATAAGCCAGTTTTCTTCCGGGAAATGTGCCGCTACGAGACGGGCATCCTGCTCAGGTATGTATTTCTCTACTACGGTTGCTTTTTGAAAGGTAAAGATATTGACCTGGCCATTTCCTTCCTCTTCCTGCCGGAAATACTCCGCAAGATCATGCATCTGTCCGCTGTTATCCCCGGAAATCACCTGTCCGTCTGCAATCATAGCCGTATCATAGCCCCAGGGTTCCACCTGGGTGCGGATATCTTTTGGCGTTCCTGCCGACTCCTCCTTAAGGACGGCCGCAACCTCTTCCGCATGGTGGATAAAATCACCACTCTTGAGACAGTCCTGAAATCAAAATTAGATTTTATCAAGCCAATTCTCGATACCTGCGAAAAAGATAAAAAGGACAAATCCGAATAATCTGCAAGGGCTATCACACTAAATAATTAGTGCGGCAGCACTTTTTTGCAGAGAATAAGAGCCAGGTCTGTGCAAGGCCTGGCTCTTGGTGTAAAATTTATTTATGCGACTAAATAAACTTTTACAGAAAGATTATACTCTATCTTCTCTGTACTATCAAATCAAACTTCCGCTGGATATGGAAATTTTGATCCCGGCAGATGATCCTGTCCACGTTCTGTGACTTTTCTTAGTCTTCTATTTCCCTGATCAGATTCACCATCTCAATGGCGCTTAACGCACAGTCATATCCTTTATTTCCTGCTTTTGTTCCGGCTCGTTCGATCGCCTGCTCGATATTTTCTGTGGTCAGCACACCAAACAGCACCGGAATATCCGCTGCGAGAGAAACCGAAGCGATTCCTTTTGACACCTCGCTGCACACATAATCATAGTGGCTGGTACTTCCCCGGATGACTGCTCCCAGACAGATCACGGCATCATATTTCCCGCTTTTTGCCATCTTAGAGGCGATCAGCGGGATTTCAAATGCCCCCGGCACCCATGCCACATGAATATCCTCCTCCTTTGCCTCATGGCGCTTCAGCCCGTCCAGCGCCCCTGCAAGAAGCTTTGATGTAATAAACTCATTAAATCGTGAAGCTACGATTCCTATCTTTATTTCTCTTGCTACCAGATTTCCTTCCATAGTTTTCATATAATTCCATCCTTTCTGTCTATTTCCTTAATTTCATTCTTTTCATCTTCCCCGAAATCCTGGATTATCTGTACTTCAGCATATGCCCCATCCGCTTTTGCTTTGTTTGCAGATAAAATATGTCATACTCTGTGGCACTCATCTGTATCGGTATTCGCTCGGTAATCTGCATTCCAAATTCCTTTAGCTGGTAAACCTTGTCCGGATTATTGGTCAATAGGCGAAGGCTTTTGGCCCCCAGATCCTTCAGGATCTGAGCCCCGATATAATATTCTCTTTCATCTGCGGCAAATCCCAGGGCAAGATTGGCATCCAGCGTATCCATCCCCTGTTCCTGCAGTTCATAGGCTCTCAGTTTATTGATCAGCCCGATACCGCGGCCTTCCTGCCGCATATAAAGCAATATTCCCCGGCCTTCCTTCTCAATCTGTGTCATTGCCGCATGAAGCTGCTGTCCGCAGTCACAGCGAAGGGAGCCGAACGTATCTCCGGTCAGGCACTCTGAATGGACACGGCATAAAACCTCTTCTCCGTCTCCGATTTCTCCTTTGACTAACGCAATATGATGCTCACCGTTCAGCCGGTTGACATATCCATAAGCCGTAAAATCTCCATATTGGGTCGGCATCCTGGTGACGGTCACCTGATCCACAAGCTTTTCATGGCATTTGCGGTACTCCTTAATATCCCGGATCGTAATAAAAGTTATCTGCCATTTCTCCGCCAGTTCCTTTAGCTCCCGGGTTCGCATCATTGTACCGTCCTCCCGCATGACTTCACAGCATAAGCCACATTCTTTCAGCCCTGCCAGCCTGCAGAGGTCCACGGTTGCCTCCGTATGTCCTTCCCGCTCCAGCACGCCGTTTTTCTTTGCCAGCAGTGGGAACATATGTCCCGGCCGTCGGAAGTCTTCCGGACGGGCATCTTCTTCTGCACATTTCATAGCTGTCACTGAACGTTCTGCCGCTGAAATGCCTGTGGCTGTCTCCACGCTGTCGATGGACACTGTAAAGGCTGTCTCATGATTGTCCGTATTTTCCGTTACCATTTGAGGCAGCTTAAGCTTTCTTATATATGATTCGGCCATAGGCATACATATCAGCCCTTTGCCATGCACTGCCATAAAATTAATGTTCTCTGTAGTCGCAAATTCTGCGGCACAGATAAAGTCTCCTTCATTTTCTCTGTCCGGATCGTCTGTTACCAGAATGATCTTCCCCTGCCTGAGATCCTCAAGCGCTTTTTCAATCGTGTCAAATTGAAACATTCCTTTCCCTTCTTTCTGCAATATGTTTTTAAAACCCACATCGGAGAAGAAACTCCTCCGTTATAGCACTCTCCGGCTTTTTGGCTGTTGAACCCCGGATCAGTTTCTCTATATATTTCCCGATGATATCTGTCTCCAGATTGACCAGATCTCCCGGCTTTTTTCCCCTAAGTGCCGTCTCCCTGCTGGTATGCGGTATGACTGAGACAGAAAACCAGTCATTGCCTGTCCGAGCTACCGTAAGACTGATCCCGTCAACAGCGACGGAGCCTTTCTCTACTACAAGACGCAGAATTTCTTCTTCTGCCTGGATGGTATACCAGACCGCATTATCATCATTCTCGATTCTTACTATGTTTCCTGTGCCATCCACATGGCCTGCTACAATGTGTCCGCCAAACCGTCCATCTGCCGCCATCGCCCGCTCCAGATTGACCCGGCTTCCCGGAACCAGATTTCGGAGTGCAGAGCGGCTCAGCGTCTCATGCATTACGTCTGCATGGAACATCCCGCTTTCAAGCCCCGTTACTGTCAGGCAGACTCCGTTTACTGCAATACTGTCTCCCACTTTCGTCCCTTCAAGGACTGTCTCTGCCTGGATAGATATTACTGCCGAATGTCTGCCCTTCTGGATCTTTTTTATGCGTCCGGTTTCCTCAATGATCCCTGTAAACATCTCTGTCCACCATTCCTTCCATCAGATAATCTTCTCCGATTTGTCTTATCTTTATCTCCTTTATCTTTACCGCCTCATCCGGATCAGCGCATCCACTGCCCTCCACAGGTGTCTTTGCCTTTGCACCGCCGAAAAGCTTTGGCGCCATGTAGCAGAAAACCTTCTGCACAATCCCCGACCTCAGAGCAGACCAGTTTAAGGTACCTCCGCCTTCCAGGAGGATGCTGTCGATCTCCATCCTGCCCAGCGTCCTCACCAACTCCTGAAGATCTACCCGACCGTCCGCTCCCGGAACTGTCAGAACCCGGCATCCCTTATCCTGATATACTCCGCACCTGGACGGGTCCTTGCAGGCTGTTGCCAGAATCGTAGGCACTTCCCCGGCTGTCTCTATAAGCCTGGAGTCCAGCGGAGTCCGCAGCATAGAATCACAGATGATGCGAACCGGATTTTTCCCGCCCCTGATCCGGCAGGTAAGACTTGGATCATCAGCAAGCACTGTTCCCATTCCGACCATGATCCCGCTGTATTGCTGCCTTAAGCGCTGTACATGTTCCCTTGCTTTTGTCCCGGTAACCCACTGGGATTTTCCTGTGTAAGCTGCAATCTTTCCATCCATTGTCATGGCATATTTCATAGCCACATAGGGCTGTCCGGTACGGATATAATGGAAAAAAATCTGGTTCAAAGCATCACAGGCCGCTTCTTCTACATGCTCTGTCACCTCCACTCCGTGCTCCCGTAAAATGCGGACACCTTTTCCTGACACTTTAGGATTGGGATCCGACGACCCGATCACTATTCTCCGGATCCCTGCCTCCAGAATCGCTTCCACGCAGGGTGGCTGTTTTCCATAGTGACAACAGGGCTCCAGTGTCACATACATGACTGCTCCCGTCGGAGACTCCCTGCAGCTATCCAGTGCATTTCGTTCCGCATGTTTTTCCCCGTATCTTAGATGATACCCTTCTCCTATAATCCGCCCGTTTTTAACGATCACCGCTCCTACCATCGGATTCGGAGATGTCCATCCCATCCCCTTTTCTGCCAGCTTAAGCGCCCGCCGCATATATGCTCCGTCATCCATTTTTTCCGCGCCTCCTTACCCGGTCATTTTACCAAAAGAAAAAGCCCTGAAAATTTATTCAGGGCAAACATCACATCATTATACTTACACCAAAGACCGTGGAAAAATAAAAAACTCTGGAACTGTTATATTCCAGAGCAGCATTCTTGCACCACATCACATCGTGTATCCTGTATCTTCTTCCATCCAGACTTTAACTGTCGGCCCCGGAATTTCACCGGATCATGCCTGTTACGGCTCGCGGGCTTTACCGCCGGTAGGGAAACGATCCCTGCCCTGAAGACTTTTTATTCATTTCTGGTACATAGTATACAGAACTTATCCACAGTTGTCAATCCAAAGCGCAAATCCTTTGTTTTATATGCCAATTTTAATTGACTTTTACAGAATAAACATGGTATTAGTAACATATATCATGGAAAACAGGAGGCATAACGATGAATGTCATCAGTTCGAAAACCGCACAGCAGATCGTCGATACCGTTAAAGAATTTTGCGGATATGATATTAATTTTATCAATGAAAAAGGTATGATACTGGCCAGCACAGACACCTTGCGTATCGGTACCTTCCATGAAGGCGGCATGGCTGCCCTGAAAAATGGTGAATCACTGGAAGTCTTTCAGGATGATGCTTTCCACGGCACACAAAAGGGCGTAAATATTCCGGTACTTCAGGATGGAAAACCTTCCGCTGTCATCGGGATTAGCGGAAATCCGGATGAAGTGCGCTCTTACGCCCGGCTGGCAGAGCGTATCACCCGGCTGATCCTGCGTGAACAGGAGCTTAACGCTGCTGCCCGTACTTCCACTGAACGGAAAAATTATCTGATCCAGTCCCTTTTAAACGGCAGTCCGGAAAATCCCGGTTATCTTCTCCGGCTTCTAAAAGACTTTGGTCTGGATCCGGATTCTCCAAAGAAGATAATCCTGATACGCCTGAACTCCAAAAACAGCAGCGGTTCCATCTCCTATGCCGAATCCAGGATCCAAAAACTCTGTGATACCCTCCAGGGGACGGTCTTCTGTTACCAGTACCCCTGTGATTTTATCCTCCTTGCCGATGCTTCCTGCATAGAACAACACTTCTCTTTTCTGGAACACTTTGCCTCTCAGGAGCAGAATGTTCTTTGCATCGGTGTCGGAAAAAGTGTTGACCTCTACCAGGCGCAGGCTTCCTATGCCACTGCCCAGATTGCTCTGGAAAGCCTTTCTTTATCAGAAACGAATCTGTCCCGGTTCGATCAGCTGACACTGGAGATCCTCCTTGGATCCGTGTCTTTGGAGGGACGCCAGGAATTTCTTGCCAGATCCATCGGCTCTTTATCTTCCGACGATAAGCATCTCCTTCGTATGTATTTCGAAGAGGACTGTTCTCTCTCCCATACGGCAGAAAAACTGTTTCTCCACAAAAACACCCTGCAGTACCGCCTGGATCGGATCCGCAGGAATTCTGGATATGACCCGCGAAAGTTTAAAGACGGCGTGATCCTCTATCTGGCCCTCCGGCTTTCATCCTCCGCGCCTTAACTGCTATTACTTTGGTATATGTAACATATAATTTGTAAATCTATTTATATCTTTGTCTTATATGACATATCTTCCACATTAATTTTCTTCTATACTGGATACAGTAAGATATGTACATTTCCAAAAAAGTGTAGAAAAAGATTGGAGGCATTTTGTATGAAAATTGTAACCGCTATTGATTCTTTTAAGGGCAGCATGACATCCATCGAGGCCGGACAGGCTGCCAAAGAGGGGATACTTGCCGCTCACCCGGATGCCCAGGTGATCATAAAACCACTGGCCGACGGAGGTGAGGGAACCACCGATGCCTTAATTGAGGGGCTGAACGGAAAGCGGATCTCCCTTACCGTTACCGGCCCATTCGGTGATCCTATCTCCTGCTATTACGGCTATCTTCCAGAGACCTCTACCGCTGTTATCGAAATGGCGGCGGCAGCCGGAATCACACTCTCCGACAGGCATGACCCGCTTACCGCCACCACCCGCGGCGTGGGAGAAATGATCCTTGATGCTGTCCGCCGTGGCTGCCGGGATTTCATCATCGGCATAGGAGGCAGCGCCACGAATGACGGTGGCATCGGGATGCTCTCTGCTCTGGGATTTTCCTTCCTCTCTGAAAATGGATCCGATGCCGGGGAGGGCGGACAGGCACTTGGGAAAGTCTGCTCTGTGGACATCTCCGGTCAGGACCCGAGACTTAAGGACTGCCGTTTCCGCGTTGCCTGTGACGTGACAAACCCGCTCTGCGGCAAAAACGGCGCTACTTATATTTATGGTCCACAGAAAGGGGTCACAGAGGATATGAAGGAACCTTTGGACCAGGCCATGTCACATTATGCCAGGGTCTGCGCCTCTGCTCTTGGAAAGGACTGTTCACTGGCAGAAGGAGCCGGAGCCGCCGGCGGCCTGGGATTTGCCTTCTTAAGTTTCCTGAACGCCCAGCTGATCCCCGGGACCAGCCTGATCCTGGAGGCAGTCGGCCTGGAAGAGGAATTAAAGGATGCCGACATTGTCATCACCGGAGAAGGCCGTCTTGATCATCAGACCGCAATGGGAAAGGCTCCCGTAGGTGTCGCTTCACTGGAAAAAAAATATGGCGCTAAGGTCATCGCCTTTGCGGGCAGCGTTACCGCCGACGCCACCGCCTGCAACGACGCCGGGATTGACGCCTTCTTCCCCATCGTCCGAGGCGTCACTACACTGGAAGAGGCCATGGATCCCGCAAACGCCAGGGCCAACCTGGCTGCCTGTGCAGAACAGGTTTTCCGGCTCCTCTAACGCCGGCTCCTGTTTCCGCATTTTTCCTTGAATTTGGGAGAAAAGTGCGTTATACTTAGGACACACATTTGGTTAAGCATTTAATTATTTAGTGATAGCGATAAGGAGTTTGGCATGAAAAACAGTCTGTGGGAAGAATTTTTTCAATCGATGATGTGTTTTAAGAAGCTGGAATCTGCATTTTCTCTGGAATGTGAGATGCAGATGAATGAAATGGCCATTCTCCAGGACATTCTGGGCGGATGCAGCTGCAGCGAAAAGGCCTGTACCAACCTGGATGTGCCAAAGATGCAAGAACAGCTTAAGATTTCCAAGCCAGCTGTTTCTTATATTCTGAACACTCTGGAAAAAAAGCACTACATCGTCCGTGAAATCGACGCCCATGACCGGCGCAAAATCTCCATCAGCACCACGCCGGAGGGACGCTCGGCTGCCATGCACTCCAGGGAGCGGTGTGAAGCCGTCTGGACGGAGCTCCTGGAAAATTTCGGCGAGGACAACATGCGTACCCTTATTGATCTTCTTAATACCTTAAACGAACTGTCCTGCAGTCTTGGACTGGACAAGAAAAAATAAATCGTTAAGAAAAGCGGCTGTCTCTGATTTTCGGGACAGCCGCTTACATTTTGTCTGTGTTTTGCAGTTTTATCTATATTATTACAGTTGATATGCCGCTTCCTTCGGCCTTTCGCTTAAGAAGATCTCCTCTCCGTCTCCTTCCGCCAGCAATTCCTTCTCCGGATCAAAGTCCTCTTTCAACAGCTGATCTGCCACCAGATTCTGCAATGTGGACTGTACCGCCCGCCTGAGCGGCCTTGCCCCAAAGGCCGGATCGAATCCTTTTTTCGTCAGGATATCTACAGCCTCTTCTGTAACCTTCAGATTGATTCCCTGTTTCTTAAGCCGTCTGGAAAATTCGTCCGTCATGTGTACGGCGATCCTTCGGATCTCTTCCTCGCCCAGCTGATGGAATACAATGATCTCATCTAGCCTGTTTAAAAACTCCGGCTGGAAGGTCTGTTTTACCTCTTCCATGACACGGCTCTTGATCGTTTCTTCTCTCTTAGCCCTTTCTTCCTGTCCGGACTGGATGAATCCCAGAGATTTCTTCCCAAGGATATCCCTCGCTCCTACGTTAGAGGTCAGGACAATGATCGTATTCTGGAAGCTGACCGTCCGCCCCTGTGAGTCAGTGAGACGTCCGTCATCCAGGATCTGCAGCAGTGCGTTCCATACATCCGGATGGGCCTTCTCAATCTCGTCAAACAATACAATGCTGTAAGGATGTTTCCTTACCTGCTCTGTCAGCTGTCCGCCCTCCTCATGACCTACATATCCCGGCGGAGATCCGATCAGCTTGGAAACTGTGTAGGATTCCATATATTCAGACATATCCATGCGGATCATGGCCGTCTCGTCCTGGAACATGGCTTCTGCCAGGGCCCGGCAAAGCTCTGTCTTCCCTACACCGGTGGGGCCGAGGAATAAGAAGGATCCGATAGGTCTTCCCGGATCTGCCACGCCGGTACGTCCCCGCCGGATGGCTCTCGCTACGCTTCTGACCGCCTCGTCCTGTCCGATGACCCTTTGCTTCAGAGTCTCTTCCAGAGTGCGAAGCCTCTCCTTCTCAGTCATGGTCAGCATGGTCACAGGGATTCCCGTCCAGGCCGAGACCACGGCTGCGATATCCTGTGCATCTACCTTATGGCTCTGCCCTTTCTGCCAGGCCTCCTGTCTCTGCTTCAGATCCTGCTCCATAGCCCGCTGCTGATCTCTCAGTCTGGCCGCCTGCTCATATTCCTGGGCGTTTGCGGCCTTCTTTTTCTCACGCGAGATGGCAGTGATCTGGTCTTCCATTTCCTGCAGCTCTCCCGGGACGGTCAGACTCTTTGTCCGTATCCTGGACGCCGCTTCATCCAGAAGGTCAATGGCTTTATCCGGCAGAAAACGATCCTGGATATAGCGGTCTGACAGCTCTGCCGCCGCCTGTACCGCCTCGTCTGTGATGGTAAGGCCGTGGAATTCCTCGTACCGCTTCTTAAGCCCCCTCAGAATCTCCACCGCGCCTTCCACGTCCGGCTCCTCCACGGAAACCGGCTGGAATCTTCGCTCCAGCGCTGCATCCTTTTCAATGTGGCGCCGGTACTCGTTCCGGGTAGTCGCTCCGATGATCCGTAAACTTCCTCTTGCCAGCACAGGTTTTAAGATATTCGCGGCATCCAGTGCGTCGCTTGCACCGGCGCCCGCTCCCATGATCGTATGCAGCTCATCCAGGAACAGGATCACATCCTCCTTTTTCTCTGCTTCCTCTAAGAACTTCTGGATCCGTTCCTCGAAATCTCCCCTGAATTTGGTACCGGATATCATTCCCACCAGATCCACTGAGATGATCCGTTTATGTTTGAGGTTCATAGGAATATGTCCGTCAGCGATCCGCTGAGCCAGACCTTCGATAACAGCCGTCTTACCTACGCCTGGATCACCGATGAGCACCGGGTTATTCTTGGTGCGCCGGGACAAGATCTGCACCAGACGTTCCACCACATCCTCCCGGCCGATCATCGGATCAAAACCTCCGTCTTCTGCCACTTTTGTCATATCCCTGCCGAATTTCTCCAGCACGGATTCTTCTGCCTCCTGCTCTGTTTCTGTCTGTTCCTCTTCACTTCCGATTTCTTCCAACTGATCCATCTCCTTTTGCACCATTTCTCTTTGCACGTCCATAGACTGCAGAAGCTGTGCTGCCGCACACTGATCCGCCCGCAGGATTCCGGCAAGCAGATCCACCGGCTCTACCTTTTCCCGGTCCCTCTCCCTTGCCGCAAGAGACGCCTGATACAGCACCTCGTCCGCCTCCCCGGATACCTGGATCGCCCGGGAGTGTATCTGTGTCACACCGCCGCCATAGCGGCGGACATACTCCTCCAGAAGCTTCTCATCCAGCCCGCAGTTTTCTAAGGCATGGCCTGCGAAGCCCCCTTCTTTTGCCAGGGCCCACAGGAGATGCTCGCTCCCCAGGAAGCCATGGCCCATCTTTGCCGCCAGCTTTAATGCTGTCTGAAAGATATGCAGAGCTTTTTGGCTATAAAGTTCCAGATTAACCTTCATGGGAACATACCTCCTTTTCCATTACGGCTATATCATCCCGAAGCCTTGCCGCCTCCTCATAATCTTCCCTGCCGGCTGCTTCTGAAAGCCGGGCGCGCAAAAGGGAAAGTCTCCGCCTCTTCTTCAGATCCTCCGCAGCATCATCCGGAAAGGCCCGCTCTCCATAGCGTCTGGGCTCCGGCCTTCCCGGCCACCAGCCAGAATAATTCCGGAAAGTCTCCGCCTGTCCGGATGCCACCGCCTGCTGCCACATCCGCTGCAGGCAGTCGTCACATACAGAAATCTGATAAAGGCCGCCCATATAATTAAGATAGAACACCTTATCGGCTT